>CYGL01000670.1_pt1 | contig 11460 bp, 22 predicted proteins | sample 485531 | NCBI WGS metagenome assembly CYGL01 (sample SAMEA3497897, study PRJEB9818) | human gut metagenome | reverse complement strand
ATTCGACAAGAATATGACAATGCCGGTGGATTCAGTACGAAGTAGGAAAAGAGTATGAGATGGACGGAAGAATCAAGTGTTGTAACCGAGGTTTTCATGCCTGACAAGTATCCGTTTGGAAGTATGGGACTACTACGATATGCTTAACTCTCGCTTTGCCGAGGTTGAGCAGTCTGGCAAGATTGACGAAGAGGAAAAATCAACAAAGGTATGTTCTTCACACATCAAGATTAAGGCTGAGTTGAAGTTGGCAGACATCATCAATATCGGTGTTGAGTGGCTGAAAGATATTACCTCACCATCTGAAGTTAAGGAAGATGGTGCGTTGAGCGACAACGGAGACAGAAAGAAACAGATTGGTTCATCGGGCGACTATGCTAAGATTGGTTCATCGGGCGACTCTGCTCAGATTGGTTCATCGGGCTACTATGCTAAGATTGGTTCATCGGGCGACTCTGCTAAGATTGGTTCATCGGGCGACTCTGCTCAGATTGGTTCATCGGGCGACTATGCTCAGATTGGTTCATCGGGCGACTCTGCTCAGATTGGTTCATCGGGCGACTATGCTCAGATTGGTTCATCGGGCGACTATGCTCAGATTGACAGCACTGGAGAAGATTCCGTTATCATGTGTGCTGGTAACAAATCCAAAGTCAAAGCAAAGATTGGCTCATGGATAACGCTCGCAGAATGGAAATGGAGCGATGAAAAGAAACGTGATGTTCCAGTATGCGTTAAGACTGAGTACGTTGACGGAGAAAACATCAAGGCTGATACTTTCTATCAACTTAGAAACGGAAAGTTCGTTGAAGTATCAGAGTAACTAACCACCCTTATGGGATATAAATAGATAGTAATATGCCAACAGGATTTACAGCACCAATATATAATGGTGAAGATATAACATTTGAGCAATTTGCAAATAGTTGCTTGCGTAACTTCGGTATTTACCTAAGATTTGAAGGAAAATATCCTAATCTTGGTAGATACGAAGTTCCAGAAAAGATATATCCTAGTGATTATCATAAAAAGAAATATGAAGAGGCAAAAGCGGAGTACGAGAAGCACCTTGCAACACCTAAGACAAAGGAAGAACTTGAAGCAGAGTATCTTTCTTATGTTAAAGATGTAATCAAGGGAAATGAGGATAGATTAAAAAAGAATGAAGTTCTCAAAAACAGATACAATGCAATGCTATCCAAAGTTAGAAGATGGACTCCACCATCCAAAGACCACGAGGGTATTAAGGACTTTATGGAAAGTCAATTAATTGATAGTTTAGATTTTGATTGCCGCCACGTTTATGTGGAGAATATTATCCCTAAAGATGAGTGGATTCAAAAACAAGCTAATCGCACTGATTTAATAGAGTCTATGAAGTATAATTTGGAGCAATACAATAAAGCTGTAGTTGCTGCCGAAAAAGATACTCAGTGGCTTAAAACATTCTCGGAGAGTATCAAGAAAGTAACAGAGTAACTAACCACCATCTCCTGTAAAAGGAGATAAAAAGAAGAGAATATGGCAGAGGTTATTTATTTCGGAACAAATGGGGAATCAGGGCACTATCCTATTGGTATTGACAAAGCACTGACAGTGGAAGAATATAGCAAATGGCGTGAATGCGACAATGAAGTTTGGATAAATAATATCCGAAAGAATCCTGGTCGCCACGTTATCAAACATCATGGAGAAGTTTACACCAACTATGGTGTTCCATTCTCGGTAGATGATGATAGAGTTGGCAGCCATACCGAGTTATTTTGGAAAGGCATTCATACAGAAGAGGAAATTATCAACTTGATAAAGAATGATTCTTTTTTATCAAAGCAGTTTAATCTAAAATAAGATAAGCAATGAACAAAGAAAAAATAAAATCAGCTATTGAAAAGACTATTCGTTATATGAATGGTAACTATTATTCAAAATTTGAAGAAAAAATGATTGTTGGTTACTTGGAAGGAGCACTTAAAGAATTGGAGGATTGAGTATGATACAAAAGCAAACTTGGAAGGATGAAATCAGAATTTTAATAACTGATGAAGAGAATCATGGTTCTGTTCAAATATCTATTCCATTATATGTTAGTGATATTTTCGGCAAAGCTAATGCTCTAATATATGCACTCTTTGTTGATGATACTCATAGAAGATGTGGTGTTGCAAAACGTCTGTTACAACTTGCCGAACAACAAGCTAAGTTAAATGGAGTGAAAACAATCGGGTTGGAATTTAATAAAGATGAATCCGAGAGTTTTGTTTTAGAATGGTATCTGAAAAATGGTTATAAGCCATTTAGTAAGGAAAGTTGTTTACTAATTAAAAAGTTGAAGAATTGAATATGATAGGAGATATAATATTATTCTTAAAGAAATGGTGGAAGCAAAATATTACTTGTCACCATGAGTATGTCTATAAAGAATATGGCAACATCCACTTTGAAGAATGCCGAAAATGTGGAAGAATAAAAAACTATATGGGTTAGAGTATGGACAGAAATCAAGCAAAGAAATTTTATCCTATTCTGCAAGCTTTTGCGGAAGGAAAGACGATAGAAACCAAGAAGAAAACCAACCACAGACAACAACGGAGTAACAAAAGATGGTTGGTTTGAGTTCAATGATTGGACTGAAATGAAGGAACTGGAATATTGGGTAAATGTGGAGTACCGCATCAAGCCAGAGCCAAAGTACCGTCCCCTTTCAAGGATGTCAGAAGAGTGCTGGAAGGAAATGCAAAAGCATCAGCCGTTTGGGTGGCTAATGTCCCAAAATGGTAAGGTTAACAGCTTAATCATATCTACAGATAATGAAGGGCTTGTTATTGGTGATAGAAATAATGGTGTGATGAGTTTTATCACTGCTACTGATTTGTTTAAAATAAAATTTGCAGATGGAACTCCGTTTGGCGTAAAAGTGGAGGAATAGTTATGGAAGTATTAAAAGATATAAGTCAGTTAACGAAAGGGTGTGGAGTGACATTTATTAAAAATGATAATTTTCACTTCTACGAGTACCTTATGGTACACCCTAATCGTGATACCTATTTTCTTTTTATAGATAACTGGTCGCAAGAAGTAGTACGAATATACATTAATGACCTCTTGTCAGGAGATTATTATGTTGGTAAGTACGACCCAGTCTTCATCATGGAGAAGAGAAAAGATTTCTTCAGACGAATGATAAAGAATTGTGATAAAAGAATTGAAGAACTTAAAGGGAAATAGTTATGGATAAAATAGTTATGGATAAAAATGTTTGTGATAATACATTGGTCTTTGGTAGCTGCCATGCTAGAAGTTGTATTGAAGTACCTTCCTTGACGGCAGGAAGAGCTAAATGGAAGGCTTTCTACGATAAGTTTCCTTGGCTAAAAGGTCAACCTTTCTATCTTAGACGTTCTTGCTTCTGGGATGGTAAAGATAGAAATTTGAAAGCAATAAAAGGTTACGAAGGTTTATATTTTATTAGTAATCTTAGTAGGGTAAAAAGGATTACACCTAGAGGTAAGTTTAAAGAACGTTTATTGTACAAGAGACAAAACGATGCAGGTTTATTGGTGCGTATCACTTTGTAAGAATGGAAAAGCAAAATGTAAGCGTGTACATAGATTGGTCGCAGAAGCGTTTATCCCTAATCCCGAGAACAAAACACAAGTTGGGCATAAAGACGAGACTCGGACTAATGATTCTATAGAAAACTTAGAGTGGGTAACTCCGAAAGAAAATTGCAATATGCCGTTACATAAACTGCGTATTGTTAACTCGCTAACTGGGAAAAAGGATAGTTTGGAAACTAAACTAAAGAAACGCAATGCACAATTGGGAGAAAAAAGTCATTTGTACGGCAAGAGGGGCAAAGATAATAGATTTTCTAAACCTATATTGCAATACAATAAAAATGGCGAATTCGTGAAGGAATATGAAAATGCTGAAGAAGCGTATAGAATTACTGGAATAGCAAGTTCGCATATCAGAGAATGCTGCAATGGTTTAAGAAAAACATCTGGAGGATATTGTTGGAAATTTAAAAATAAATAAAATGAAGAAGGTATTAAAACTTACAGTAAACAAAGAATGGTTTTCTCGTATTTTATCGGGCGAAAAGACCGAGGAGTATCGTGAGATTAAGCCATATTGGGTAGCACGATTGTTTCAAAATAATAGAAATATTGTTGATGTGCAATATTTAGCTTCAGGTTTAGCAGGACGCACGGATTTACTTAAAGGCTATATTGACGCACATAGAATAGTGCCAAAGCCATACACTCACATCCTCTTTATCAACGGCTACCGCAAGGATAGTCCACGAATTGAGAAGGAGATTGAGAGTATCACCATCGGCAAGCCGAAGAGAGGTCTTTGTCCCGACAAGTGGCTTGATACAGAGTTTTTTGTTATTAAGTTTAAGTGATATGAGCTACAAAGAAATAGTTTTAAATTACATAAAAACTCACGATGTTCCGTGTCTTCTTAGAGTAGATATAGAAGACGGATTATGGAAATGTGTATCTGATGACGATGTGTATGAGTTAATTCTTAGAATTAATCATAGGATTACTGTTAATAATTGTGCTGTAAGGGGCTATGAAAGTCATTACATTCCTAGTCGTTATGCAGACGAAATAGCCAGTGATGATATTTTGAAAGTATTAGATAAAGCCAAAAAGAAAGCAATGCAAGATGTATAAAGAAAGATGTTGTGGTAACTGTCATTGGTTTGACAATGAAGACGTTTTACGGCGTAGGATGGTGCAGCAATAACGAGCACGAATCATCTTGCGACCAAGTATGTGATGAACATGAATTTTAAACTTTAAATATTAAAATGGAAAATAAGAATCTAACATTAGATGAGTATCAGCAGTTAGCTCTAGAGACTGCTATTTATCCTAACCCTATCATTTATCCTACATTGGGACTTACAGGTGAAGCTGGTGAAGTTTCCGATAAGGTTAAGAAAGTGTTGCGTGATAACGATTCTGTTTTTACAGAAGAAAAAAAGTTTGAAATTGCCAAAGAGATTGGTGATGTACTATGGTATTGCGCAACACTTTCTCACGATATTGGATTCAAACTTAGTGATATAGGAAAAATGAACTATGACAAGCTTCACTCTCGCCAATTAAGAGGAAAGTTGCATGGTAGCGGTGATAATCGATAGCCTATGAATGTACTTACAGACGAACAGAAAAAATTACATAAAGGAGCATCCGGATGAATCTCCATACACAATGTCTAGGAATTTCGGATGCGCTGTGCAGACTGTATACTGGTGGCTGCATAAGTTACACGGAGACTCGTTTAAGGATGCGCGGGAAAGACGTAGGAACGAAATCCATGAGTCTGTCCGCAATATGTATCCGGAAATGTCTTCGTCTGAGATTTCAAAGGTGCTCGGAATAACGAAGTCCTGCGTAGCGAATATCGCAAAATCACTCGGTGTCACACATACCAGGGAAACTGAAGAAAGGCTGAAACGGAAATGCGCTCAGGCAATAGTAAGACCGGAGATAATAGCTAAACGTTCTGAATCCCTAAAAAAGACACTGAGGCTTGACAGATACCGGTCTGCTAACGGAATCAAGCAGAAGACAAGGCGTAAGTTTAAGACTGTCCCGAGTAGATGCCTATGCGCAAGGAACTATCTCTGCAATAAGTACAACTACTTCTACGACAAAGATTACGGAGAGCTTCTTACCGTGTTCTACGACAGCGAAACTAAGATCCTGAGTGAAGAACAGCAGAAACACTACGAAACAAAGTATGGTATCAAGTTCCTCCAGGGAGCTGAAGAATAATTTCTGTGCATTATCTATATGTTTAGGGGTGGCTACACGTCGCGTGCGGTCACCCCTTTTTGTATTAAACAACCAACAAAAACATTAGAATAATGATAAAATCTAAGTATGTTTCCTGTTTCTTATAATCAAATACCCTATAAAAACGACAACGCCCAGGATCAGTATCGCAAAAGACACTCTTCCGAGTCCAAGGAAGAATTTATCTGTTTTGGATAACTGCTTCTCGACATATACTTTATCTTTCGATATTTCACTTATCATAGAACTTAATGAGTCACACTTGTTCCGATACACTGATGCGCTATCTTTGTATTCTTTAAGGCTCGAAATACTATCTTTCAGTATTTGCACATCTTCCTGCGATATTTCGTGATATTCGTAGTGAAATTTATCCTCACCAACTTTGTTACCATTTGCATCATACTTCGAAGCTGTACTATCCTTGATATGTGTCTTCTCTTTTGTAGTTGATTTCACGGATTTCTTGTGTGATGTCTTGTATAATTCCAATTCTTTAATAAGTCTTGCGTTAAAGAGCGAATCCCACTTAGCGTCATTTCTCTTATCCGTAATATAAGTCTGTTTCTCTACCACACGTTCTTTCGCCTTACATCTACAGAACATTGATAGAATTAGCATTGCTACTGCAATGGCAATTACAACCTTTGTTATCTTATCTATCAGTTTCATAAGCTACTGAATTACAATTGTTACTTTTTCCTTTTTATCCTAAAGCTGTCTTCATAGTCTGAATGAGCTTGTTTGTCCAGAATCGGGAATTACTAACCCATCCTTTCTTATCGTTTTTACCGATAAGAATACACCCCTCTGTGTCTTTTGCAGAGTTACCGGAATGAATACGGATACCATCGAACCCTGGCACATCCTTTAATAATGGAAGCATCTTCTTGAATCTGTTAGAGTAGGTATATACGCATTCATAACTGCCGCGTGGTATTGCAGTATGCCCATACGCCTTTTTCTTCTTAATTTCTTCAAGTTGCATATCTTGGCGCAATCCTCTATCAGTATCTTCTAGAGTATTGCAGCCGAACAATTTACCATTTACATACAGACGGCTTATAGTATAGCCATCTTTTTTCCAAGCTCTATCAATTAGTACTTCCTATTTTTATTTTCCTCCTCTTTTTTATCAAATTCTTGGTTCAATCTCTCTAAAATTGGCTTCCAATAACTAGGCAAAGCCTTTGCAAATTCAAACCTCAGTATATAGTAAATGACTCTGAACGAGATTATTCTTAGGGTACGCCTTGATGAGATTTTTGAATGCGTTGCAGATATACACATAGCAGAATATATATGTAAGCATCTTAATTACGAATAATGCTTCCGTTCCATCATTACAACCTAGCATGATGCCGTATATCACATAGACGATAGATACATAAAGCAGCATTTCTAAAATCGCATTTTTGAACTTCGATGCAGAGAAATTCTTGCATCGCACAACGCTTACGCCGTCAGCCCTCATACCACAGAAGATATTGAAGCCGAAAGCAATTACCAACGCCAAAACAAATCCTTCTGTTGGCGTAGCAAAGGCAAGTATAGCTGAAAATATTGTTATCGCTATCTGCCGAATCTGTGAAGAATCTAATAAATCTGTCATAATCTGTTATCCTGAATAATTAATAAAAATAAAGTTTCGGTCTCTTTCTGCAAAGATAGCAAAAAAAACGAAACTTTATTCAGAATAACGAAAAACTTTAGACATTCAAGTCGTAATATGGAAGTCTGCCACTTTCCAGGAAGGAAATACATTCATCGAAAATCTTTTGCTCGTAGTTGTACGTGTTGATCTTCGGGAACCATTTCTTTATCTTTGCGTCGTTACGCTTTACCATTTCGCCCCACAAAACGCACCAATCATTAATGGTAATGTTGTCGTTCTTGACTTCGTGCCAATAGTCTTTTGCCACATCTTTAGTGTGAAGCTGGCCTATGAGACAAAGATGCATATCTGCCATCTCTTCGTTATAGTGACACGCGTCAATCTCTCCCTGGACCTGCTTCATCATATCAAGCATTACGCTGTCATTCATTCCGACTTCACAACAATCTGCCATGATCGTAACACAGTTCTTGATGGCCTGCATGTCATTGCTAGCTATAATGTCTTCGAATACCTTTTTCATAACCGTATATTTTTGATGTTACTTAAGAAAATACTCTCTGATGTTGTATACACCATCCTTGTCTTTCAATAAGTCGATAGCAAGGCTATGTGCATACTTAACTAGATGATCAGAGCCAATCTCCTCAACATCTTCTTTGCCGAGTATCTTTGCGATGGTGCATCCATGGTCGCTTACAACCTGATTCATGGCAACGTACAAAGCATAATCGTTGTAGTAAGGCTTCTCCTCTGTTGCAAGTCCGAGACTGGTCATTGCATTAAGCCATGTCTGCATATCCCAAGTTGCAGATGGATTCATTCCCTTTACAATCTCTGATGCCTCATTCTTGGTAAGATAGTTCTTCCACTTGATGGCGCAGAGCTTATCAAGATACTCTTGCGCCAACTCTGGGTGCTTTGATGCCATATCCTTCATCATGCAGCGCATTGCGTCTCCAAATGTGCGCATATACTTCACGTTGGCTGATGATGCCATCATCCCATACAGCTCATCAAACTTACTCATAATCTCTTTTGCTTCCATATTATTTTATTTTTATGTTTGTGATTATTCTGCTGTTACCAGACTTCTCAACTCCTCAAAATCATCCTTTGTAAAGCTGATACTCTTTTTGCTACCAAAGAGGATAGTCGTTATGATGTTGTCGGGCAAATCAATAATCAAAGCACCGCCATCAATGCGACCTTTGATAAAACCAAGGTCAAACTCATAGTTGCTTATATTCTCTAACATCTGCATGAGGTCTGAGAATATGGTATCAGCATCTATGTTTCCGTCCTCATCGGCAATGAATAGGGTAGCGTTGTCAATGCTCTTTCCCCAACTATCCTTGTGTTTGGCGATGATATTGTGCGATGCTCGCTTCATGTACACGGAAGGGATAGCCAATGCAGGGTTTTCTTTAACCATGTCGCTAATTCTTGCGTCTGCCCACAAATCCAAAGATGTAAGCAGCTTTTCTTTTAATTCTGTTACGTTCATTTCTTAGTTTCTCCTTTCTTTGTTTTGTTGTACCAAATGAGATATTCTTGCCAAGTTTTGTCGCTGTGGTTAGTCATATAGTCGTTGAGCATAGCTGATTTTTGCTCCTCGGCTTGCGCTACTTCTTTTCTTAGTCGTTGCATCAAAGACAAATGTTTCTTCAATGCTTCCTGTCCTTGCTGAGTGCTCTCAATACGAGGGCGTATGATACGCAATTCCTCGTCTTGAACCAGCTTAGACACATATTGCAAGCTATTAACGTACTCTTGATTCTGCATCAAATACTGACGTTGTGCGCCTGTAAGATTGTCTTCAATCTTATCAATCTCATCCCACAAAGGGGTAGGGGATTGCTGCGCTTGCATATTGATAGATGCTCGCTTCTGCTGTATAGCTTCATACATCTTCTGTAATTCAGCATCCATCATAGGCGGCTGTTGCTGACTTGTGCCCATTTCCAATAGTGGGCTGTTTCCAAAATTCATCATAATCAATATCTTTAAGTTGGTGATATATTATAGAGAGGTGAGAGGGCATCCACCAACGAGGGCAAACACCCCTCACCAACTCATTTTTTCTTAGTCTTTTTTACAGACTTTCTTGCTCTGTTACGCTCCTGTAGTGGGAGTTGATGTTGCAGCACATCCACAAATACTTGCAGATGGGAGAACTGTAACAGTAGGAGTGCTCTGGAGTCCGAGGACACCATCAATCTTGCGGCAGCACTTCTCGTTCACGTAAGCCATCATCAGCTTCTCCTTGTAAGGAGTGAGGGCTTCCATAACGGCTACCTTCTTGTCAAGGTCGCAATACTTTGCTTGCAACGCATCGTACTGGTCTCTCTGATTCTTGTACAAGCTGAAGTCCGCATCAATCTGAGACTTGTACAGACCGAACTCAGCCTGCATCGCACGGCGGTTCTCAGCGTTGATAGCATCTACCTGCGACTTGTAAAGACCGAATTTCTCGGCAACATCTGTCTCACGCATAGCGTAGAACTTGTTGGCGGTGTCGAGCTTCAAGCCGAACATGTCGGTGAGCAGCTTCACCTCATCAGCGCATTCCTTCTCCATGACTTCCAAAGCTGTTGGCTGATTGGAACTAGAGTTTGCTCCATAAGCGTTGATGTTCACGTTCTCAGGCATATTGCCACCGAGAGAACCAAACACGCTGCGGTTGTTACCGCCAAGCAACCAAGCACCAGCACCGAGTGCCGTACCGATGATACCAAGGGTGAGACCAGCATTACCTGTCGCCTTAGAAGCATAATCATCGTGCTTCTTTCCCTCTTCGTAGATTTTCTTCTCTACGACCTTTGCATCTGTCATTTCCATGATACAATCTTTTTTAAGTTATCCTTAATATTAACTAACACTATTGTAACGTTACGGATGCAAAGGTACGAAGAATAGGGGAGAGTAAATATAACTCTATCACACTTTTTTTTAGTGGTTGATTATCAGTGGTTTAAGGTGATAGAAGGTAGTATCATTTTGCTGAATATATATTTTTAAAGAAATATTGTATATAATTTCCTCGAAATATTGTATTTTTAAAACCCACGAAATCGGGGGAATAAAAAAAGAGAGGCAATCACTTACCTCTCTTGCTTTTTTATGTAGTGTAGTATATCCCACTTCTTAAAATATCGGGTGTGCCCACGTTTCTTGCACTCGCCGTTCGGTATGTCACCCCTAGCTACCATTCTGTTAAGGGTAGCATCGGAAACGTGCAGCTTATCCTTAACTTCTTCGGTGCTCATCATCGGGTTGAGCATATCGGGGATGATGTCACACAATCTATCCAAATCATCATCGCTCATTCCGCAAGCGGTGACCTTCTCGCCATTTCGCTGTTGCTCGTCTGCCTTAAAGCAAGCGTCACTCAGTGACTTCAAAGCCGTGCCGAGTATCTTATAATTCAATATCTTTCCCATTATGCGCAGATTTTACGTCCAACGGTTGATAAAAGACATTGATGTGACGGAGCTGATGGGGATGCTCATGAAGTATGGTAACCGATATTCCAGAAGAATCTTGAAGTTCTTCCGATGGTTCTGCAAGTATGTTCCAATTACGATTATGCTATTACACGCTTATGGAATGTGGGATTTTAGTCAGCATCCAAGGGAAATGTTCATAACAAACAATGAGAATTTTCCCTGCTATTTATTCATTTACTTTATGATTTATATTTTGCCAATGGTTTTGATATTGGCAAGCTAGGTTTTTCTTTCTATGTTGGAGATACAGAATACCCTTCTTTTATTTCTTCGGTGCTCATCATCGGGTTGAGCATATCGGGGATGATGTCACACAATCTATCCAAATCATCATCGCTCATTCCGCAAGCGGTGACCTTCTCGCCATTTCGCTGTTGCTCGTCTGCCTTAAAGCAAGCGTCACTCAGTGACTTCAAAGCCGTGCCGAGTATCTTATAATTCAATATCTTTCCCATTATGCGCAGATTTTACGTCCTAACTTGGTTCGACTGATAAACATGTCAAAGAATCCGTATAT
>CYGL01000669.1_pt1 | contig 11472 bp, 19 predicted proteins | sample 485531 | NCBI WGS metagenome assembly CYGL01 (sample SAMEA3497897, study PRJEB9818) | human gut metagenome | reverse complement strand
GAAAAGATTGCAAAAATGCAAACATCCACGCTGAGAGGTGAACGGCTTAGATACAAGCGGAATTTGAAGTCACTCGGCATGCAATCAATGTTAAAAGCCGATCGTAAAACGCAAGACGCTTTCAAAAATTTTTTAGAATCCGAGGCATGGAAGGAAATACAAGCGTATGATTCTGAGCGCATATATGAAGTGGCAGATTCACTGGAGCAAGGGAACACGCTAGAATCTTTTGAAGAGAATTGGCGTAGATATGAAGCCGGTGAGATTGACCTTGATCAGGTTATTGACGAATGGATAGAAGCAAATGAAGTTTTTGAAGAACAATGATATCGCGTACAGCATATATGATTATCCTTATGATGCATATAGAAAAAACTGCAAGACGTTGCGGAATAGACGCGGGGTCACTTATTATAACGTTGACGCGGCATTTGACATCGAGACAACTAATATACAGGCAAGGCGTCTCAAAGATAAACATGGAAAGACAGTAAAAGAAGGATATGACTATGCTTATATGTATCATTGGCAATTCTGCATTCACGACAAGGTCGTGTTTGGACGAACGTGGGAAGAATTCCAAAGATTCATACATGCGATGTGCGAGTCGTGGGATTTGTCGGAAAACCGTGTGCTAGTCGTGTACGTTCATAATTTGGCGTTTGAGTTTCAGTTCATTCGAAACTTTTTCCAATGGTCTGATATTTTTGCGCGGAAAAAACACAAACCAATAAAGGCTCTTGCAAAATGTGGAATAGAATTTAGATGCTCATACACTCTTTCTAACATGTCGCTTGAAAAGTTTTGCGAAAACACTCCTGGAATTAGACACCCTAAATTAGCAGAAACCTATGATTATGAAGCCATAAGGTATCCAGACACACCAATGAATGTTGATGATCTCTGCTACTGTTACAACGATGTTGCAGGTCTTTGCGAATGTATACAATATCTATTGAAAGAAGATACAATCCTTTCAATACCCATGACATCTACCGGCTATGTACGTCGGGATTTTAGAAAGGCAATGCAAAGCAATCCGAAAAACAAGACGCAATTTAGGCGCAATCGACTTACGCCTGAGTTATACACTCTGCTGAAAGATGCTTTTCGAGGTGGTGATACGCACGCTAACTATCTGTACACGGACGAGGTTGTGAAAAACGTGCATTCATACGACGAAGCTTCTGCGTATCCCGGCGTGATGATGAGAAAAAGATTTCCAATGCGTTTCATAAAGGTTAGTGAAACACGTTTTGCGGACGTCATGAAAAAACAAAAATACTGGGAAAATTTTCCGGTGTCGATTGTTTCACGTGAAACACCGAATACACGGGGGTATGCCTTATATCTCGCTGTCAATGTGCCGTTTGCATAGCAATGTTAGAGCGGATAATGGACGGGTGTTATCGGCAGATTTTTTAGAATTAAAAGGTATCACGGATATTGATTACGATATTCTTAAGCAGGATTATGTATGGGAACGTATGGAGATTAACGATCTGTATCAGGCGCGGCTAGAATATCTCCCAGACGAATTTAGATTACAAATAATGCATTATTATCGTTTAAAATGTACTCTTAAAAACGTTAAAGGAAAGGAATATGAATACATGAAGGCTAAAAACAAGCTGAATTCGTCCTATGGAATGATGGTCACGGATATCGCTTCTCCTGATATCGTTATAGAATCCGACGAATGGGTTGAAAAACCTGTTAGCCTGACGGAAGCACTTGATAAATATTATTCGTCGCATTCTTCTTTCCTGTCTTATCAATGGGGCATATGGGTTACGGCATATGCACGACAAGCATTGCGAAAGGCCATATATGCGTGTGGAAAAAACGCAATATATATTGACACAGATTCTATCAAGACTGACATAGATATATCCTCGCAGATAGATATGATTAATGCAGATATAGCGAAAGAATCGGAAGATTGTGGCATGGATTGTCACGTTGATTATGCAGGAAAGCGATATCAGTTAGGCATATTCGAATATGAAGGGTGCTATGATGAGTTTAAAACTCTTGGTTCGAAAAAATATGTCGTGAAAAAAGACGGCGAATATACCGTTACGATTGCGGGCCTTAATAAAAAAAATAGGCTCCGCATATATCAATGAACACGGTATTGACGCTTTTAAGATTGGGACAGTCTTCTATCCGTCGGGAAACTTGGAAGCAACCTATAATGATTGTGACATTCATTCTATAACAATAGACGGGCACACGTTCACAACCGCGTCGAACATTGCCCTCGTCCCGTCCGAATATACGCTAGGTGTTACAGACGAATATCTTGAGTTATTTACAAAAAAAAGTAAATAATACTTGATTTTTTTCCAAAACAATGCTATACTATGATTGTCAAGGAGATTATGACACAGAACAAGAAGGAAGAGGAAGAATATGAAAAGAAATATTTACACATGCGGATATTTATTGGAAAGAGATGGTTATGCAAGCATTATGTTTTTTAATTCTATTGATAAAATGTGGGCGCAGATAAAAAGCAGGCAGGATGATCAGGTCGAAATAATCGAATTTTTAAAGGAAAAACGCGTTCCAGGCATTTTGAAGTTTTCAAAAGCATATCTTGGTATTTATAAGGGTATTGCGATGGTTTATGAATTCGACGGTGTCACAATGACGAATACAATGTTCGCATAGAAGGGAGAAAAAAATGCTTGCCGTATTATACAAGATTCCGAATGACAATTTTAAAAATTTATATTCAAGAACATTTCATTCGGAACATGAGATGTGTGATTGGATTGCCAACGCGTCCGATATCCTGTGCATAACCACAGAAGATGTTGATAACGAAGCAGAGCTTGAATGTATCATGATTAACTGGCTTGATTGTACAGAGCCATTGTGGGAACTTGAAGGCATAAAAATTTGGATTAACGATCAAAATGTATCAGAATCATATACAGAGGATGGTTTGGAGGTTAGCGGCTATGACAATTAACGATCAAAACATATTAGAATCATATACAGAGGATGGTTTTGACTGGGACACATACCAATATCTATGTGATATTTATGCAGATTACGATATTGATTGAGTAGCACACACCGGGGTTCAAGTCCCCGGCAATCATTCCATGTTTCACGCGAAACATGAGAAGAAAAAAAAAGGAGAAAAATATGAAAATCAGAAGAACAATCAATGTATTCACGGTGGATGTAGAGGTTACTACGGTTGACGGAAACAAAATGCCAGATTTCGTGGTCAGGTATTCAAAGATACCTAGTGCAAAAGATATTAGAAGCGAGATGGAAATGCGTTATGGCCGCGCAGATGGAAAGCCCGTGGATTTCCGAACAATCAGAATCGTTCCCACTACAAAAGTCATGGAAATGGATGTGGAAAAATTTATCGAAAACGCAGAGGAGGTTGAAGATTAATGTTCAGAGCGGAAATTATTAATACAATCGGGGACATCTCTTCTTTCGAGAAGATCGCCATGAAACAGTCAATCGGTGCCGGCGAAAAGATTAATGACATGAATTCTGGCGAAAAAATTAACATTATCGCAGGAGCGATTTTTCATGTCGAGAATGACAAAGCGGAGTCAGGCGAATATGATTGCGGTGTCTTTAAAACGCTTTCTGAAACAGGAGAAATTAAATATGCATCAACCGGAAGCCAGAGCGCAATTAACTCTGTTTTCGATGATGGTGACACAGAAGAGCTGTTTTCCGAAATGCCTTCTGATAAGAACGCAATTTCTTTCAGAATCAGAAAGCAGAATTCAAAGAACAATCAGGGTAACGTTTATTGTTCTCTTGCCGATTGAATACATCTAATGAAGCGTTATATTGATGTATCAGAGCAACTCTACCGTAAATGTATGATGTATATCTACATTGGCGGTAGAGGGATTGGTAAGACATACAGCGCGTTGCGGTATGTTATGAAAGAAAACATATGTTTCATGTATTTGAGACGTTCTCAAAAAGAGTTAGATATATGCGCAACACAAGCCGGGAACCCGTTCAAAAAACTGAACTCTGATTATGGATATTCGTATGAGATATCGGGAGGTGACATATCAACAATCACGCAGAAAGAATGTGAAAAAAGTGTTCTGAAAGGATACGCCGGTGCTCTCTCCACATTTTCGAATGTTAGAGGTGCGGATTTTTCAGATGTCAAGATAATAATATATGATGAATTCATAGCGGAGAAAACGAACCGCTGTACAATTAGAAACGAATGGGACGCGCTTCTAAATCTAATCGAAACCGTCAATCGAAACAGAGAGTTAGAAGGTGAAGAGAGTGTGAAGATTATATTGCTTTCAAATTCCACAAATATTGAGAGTGACATATTAGCACAATCTGGATTAATTCCAACAATCGAGTCTATGAAACGTAAATCTCAAAAACGAATGGAAGATGCACGGCGCGGTATATATTTGGAACTGTGCGAAGCAGGGATTTCGGAAGAAAAGACATTTACAGCTTTATACAAGCTGGCCGGAAATGGTGAATATGCTGAACATGCGCTGAAAAATGAGTTCTCATATGATAGCAATTATGATATAAAAAATGTCAAATTGTCTGAATATGTTCCTATATGCTCATATGAAGGCTGTACAGTTTTCAAACATAAATCAAAATGTTCTTACTATATTGCCCAGATAAAGGCACAATGTCCAGCGTTCACAAAAAACAACAAAGGATTGTTCAAAAGGAATTTCTACCCGGCGTTGAAAGAAGCTGAGTTGACATCCACGCTTTTCTATGATTCACATTTAACGAAAAAAATAATGAGGGAGGTGTTGTAATGCATGGTGTAGCGGTTGCGTTAATATTTAACGCGCTTGATCTAATGAGTGGTTTAGCGGCGGTCTGTAAAAGAGTAAAGATTTGGAGTCGTCGAAACTGCGAGACGGTATATTCAAAAAAGCAGGTTTTTTGCTCTGTTACGTCTTAGCAATGCTGATTGATGCAGAAGGTTCGTACATCGGCCTGAATTTGGAAGTGAAGATTCTTCCAATAATTGTGTCATATGTGGTTCTTACGGAGACGGTTTCCATCATCGAAAATATATCGAGACTCAATCCAGAGTTACTACCCGACAAGTTGATGGAACTGTTTCACGTGAAACAAAAATAGCCAACATATTATGGCGGCCGATTCTGAAAAGATGCACATGGCTACACCCGGAAGGGTTGTGCAGGTTAGCCACCTAGGCCGCCACCTGAGAGGTTAAAAATGAATAATAAAAAAGTTAGCGAATTGACTCAAGAGGAATATGATCTTTTAATTAAAGAGAATGAAAACTTAAAAAAAATCGAGGACGAGAAAAAGAACGTAGAAGCAGAACGAGATTCTTTTAAAAGAGAAAACGAGACTCTGAAAGCTGAAAAAGAAAAACTTGAAAAAGAAAACAGCGAAGTAAAAGCAATGAATTTTACACTTGCAAGAAATATGAACCCGAATACCGATAGCATGGAAGATGCATTAATATCGTTGTTCGGTAGAAAGAAGGAATGAATAAATGGATGTAAAACAAATCTATTCAATCGTTAATGCCGCGGCACAGCAGTCAATGGGACAGACAGCGGTTGCTGTCCAGGATTTGCAAGGATTAATTTCTTTAGGAAAGACAATTATATCCTCACAGAACAATACAGAGTTATTTTTAAATTCTCTTGCACAGAGAATTGGCAAAACAATCTTTTCTTTCAGGCAATACGAAAACATGTTTTCAGACATGGTTTTGGATGATTTCGACTGGGGTGCCATCATGCAGAAGATTAAGATTTCCATGCCCACAGCCGAAGCAGATGAGCAGTATAATCTCGTGAATGGAAAAGCGGTTGATCACTACAAAGTGAACAAGCCGATTGTAAAACAGAAGCTTTTCGTAACAGAAACGCCGCTACAGTGGCATGTCACAATTCAGAGAACACTTCTTCGCGAAGCTTTTCAGTCAGAAAGCGCAATGGGTTCTTTTATTGGCTATATTTTCGGAGAGGTTCAGAACGCGATGGAACTTGCGCTTGAAAATTTAGGGCACTTATGTCTTGCGAATTTTGCGGCCGAAACCACACATGAGATTAAGCTTGTTACCGAATACAACGCCGCGACTTCTTCCACATTGACAGCGGCTAATTGTATCTATGACGAGAATTTCTTGCGATTTGCGGTTGCGCGGATTAAGCAGTATTCAAAAAACATGCGTTCTATGTCAACCGCTTACAACGACGGTACAGAGACACGCCACACGCCCCTTGCAGACCAGAAGTTACGAATTCTGTCAAGCTTTCAGACAACTCTTGAAACGCAGGTTCAGTATGCGGCTTTCAACGAAAAATTCGTATCTTTAGACGGTTTTACCGAGGTTAACTATTGGCAGGGCGAACAAAATCCAGATAAAATATTTGTAAATCGTGCGAGTGACGGAACGGAAACCACGATTAATAATGTGGTTGGATTCTTGCATGATCGAGACGCTCTAGGCATTTTCAAAAAAACGGAGGATGTATTGACAACTCCCGTGAACGCCGCGGGCGCATATTACAATACATATTGGCACGAAAAAGAGTTATGGTTTAACGACCTGAGCGAGAATTTCGTGATGTTCACATTAAATTAAATTAGAGGTTATTATGAGTAGAATTTTAACGGCATGGAATTTTGCAAAAAGAGTTAACAGCTTGCTGATGCCAAAAGTGGCAGGTGTTGAATATGCGGTTAGCTTGAAAGATAGCTGTTCACTGGATACACCTGTCTTTCTACTCAACACCAATGAATTTCCATATAATTATCTGAATTTTCAGAATCAATACTACTGGGTAACGGATGTTAAATATGTCCGAAACAATCTTATGGAAATCAGCGCAAGCATTGACGTTTTAGCGACATATCGAAACGATATATTATCAACGTCTCAACACGTGATTAGATCAAGTAGCGATGGAAATGTGAATATTGTTGATACAATGTTTTCAACAGACCTGCGCAAAGAATCCGCAAAGGTTTCAGGAACACTGAACGGATTAAGCAATGACGGGATATATGTTGTGATTGTTGCCGGAACCGGCGGCGGAAGTAATGTATCTGGATTTACAAAAGCCTATGGAGTTAGCGCGTCGCGATTGAGAGAGCTTGCAAACAATCTGTACACTCTCGATGAGAAAGCGATTGAGACATTATCAAGGATATTTCTATCGCCATTTTCTTCGATCGTTTCGGTTTTTTGGTGTCCATATAACATTACTTCTTTTGGAGGTGGTGACGAAGCAATCACATTGGGAAACGTGACGCTAGACGTCAATGGAGAAGTGATTGTTCAGAGAGTTCACACGGAGAGCGTAACTCTCGCAATACCGAAAAGATATGGTGATTGGAGAGATTTTCAGCTTTCAGAATATGAGCTTTTTCTGCCATGTGTCGGCTATATCCCTATCTCATCACGTGATATATATGGGATGACGTCAATTACAGTCGAGTTATCGCAAGACATATTGAGCGGTGGGATTGCCTACAGAGTGTTTGGCGAAAAATCTGACAATCGAGTTGTGATAGGAATGTACGGCGGAAACGCCGCCGTTACGCTTCCATTAGGGCAGAACAGCAATATTGGAAATTTAGGAAACTCGTTTTGGTCGTGGATAGGAAAAAATTTGGGAACTCTGTCTTCCGGTTTCGCCGCGCTTTTTAATTTTTCCGGCATTGGTAGCACATATGTTCCGGGAGTGTACAGGGGTGGTGAGAACACAGAGGTATATATAGGAGGAACACCCACCGCAAGCGGTTCTTTTTCTTCAATTGCTTCTATAGAATTTGGAACCTCAATTGAGCTGTACGTGTCTAGAATGTCAACCAGCGAAAATCCGGAAAATGCGAATGCTATATACGGAAAACCTTGTGGAATTACAAAAAAATTAAGTGAATTTTCTGGATATTGTCAGACAATCAATGCATGTGTTGGAGTGGCGGGCGAGTTATCGCATAATCAGAAGATTAATGCTTTTTTAAACGGAGGTGTGTACATTGAATAAGGGTGCGGGTAAGCTTGTTAATATGCTTCAGAGGTTGTTCGGAACTGAACCTGAAGCGGTGTATGGGCAATTCAATCTGGCATCTCAAATGCACCGAAAAATATTGGAAAGAGAGCTGTTCTCGCAATTCCAGATTGAAAACATGCCGGAAAATTGGAGTAGCAGTTATTTTCTGAAAAATCTATTAATTAATGGATATGTGTGCATTACTGATACAACTCTAGGAATTTTGCCGTTACAAACAGGAATTGCCGGGTATAATGTATTTAGTGAGCCGACGGAATGTGTTATAGGCAATCCAGTTCTCGGCACTATCAGAAGAACGATTGATACTGATTGTGTACTTGTTAAGATTTTCCCGGATTATGGAAACTTCTGTCCTATTCTTGATTATTATTCATTCATGTTGGCAAATTGTGACAGTTCTATTGCTGTGAAACACAATGAATTGCAAGGCGACTAATATTTGCGAATGTTCGGACAAAGGCTACAGCTGAGAGTTACAAAAAAGCTATGGACGATATTTATAGCGGAAAACCGGGTGTTTTTGTGAAAACTGGAATAGCATCGAATATTACACAGCCGAAAGTTAAGGAAAATTTTGTCGGTAAAGAATTACTGGAGGTGCAAAAATCCATCAAGAATGAGTGGCTAACGTTAATAGGTGTGAAAAGCGTCAACACGTTAAAACGTGAACGACTTGTGACGGCGGAAGCGGAGAGTAGCATTGACATGGATAATGCTAATATTGACATAATCAGAGCGAATATAACGGAAGGCCTTGAAAAAGCTAATTCTATGTTCAATCTAACAATAAAATTAAAAGAAACGGAGGTTGAAAAAAATGGCAACAATGAACCTATTCACAATGCTTGAATGGAGTAATATTGTGTTTAATAATATCACGCTTCCGTCTGGCATGGATGTGGACACAATGATTGATGCTATATTTGACAGGTGTGCAGAAGTTCCATTGCGAATTGTTCACCCGGTACAATTGGCGTCAATGAATAAAGCATGGTTTAAAAAACATTTATCCGATTTTTCAAAAATGTGGAATGCTTATAACATGAGTTATGACCCATTGTCAAATTATGAGAGTAACAGTAAGCGCAATTATAACAGAGATTTTCAGATCGCAGAAACTGGAAACAATACAAGCATCGGACAATCAACTACAGATTCAAGTGCTGAAAACAAGGTGAGTGCTTATGATTCTACAGAGTACCAACCGAATGCAAAAACAGATGGGACGACCGATGGTCGAAGCAAGGTGGTTGATAGCAGAGTTACACAGCACACGGAAAAAAGCAATGATATTGATACGTATCATGAGAGTGGGCGGAAGATGCTTATGGGTGCCGATGCAATGAAAAAAGAAATGGAAGTGGCTAAATTCAATGTCTACGACCATATCGCTAGCATGTGGGAAGATTTTTTCTGTATCACAGTTTATTAATGTTTCACGTGAAACACGGAGGTTAAATATGAGTTACTTCAATGATTTTCCGCATACAAGAAACTCGGACGAAGATTTTGGAGAAGTTATCAGACAATATGTAGAGCTTAATGCGGCTTATGCAGATTTGCTGAAAAAAGTCGAAAAATGTGCTGAAAATAACACAGAATTGCAAGAAGAAATTGCGAAAATAAAAAAAGAAATTGATGATTATGTAAGCGGCAAATTAATTCCCGCGTATTTAGAAGCTACCAAAAAATACATCAATGAAAACCTGATTGATTTTGTTTCGGAAATTGTAAAATATGTGGTTTTCGGAATTTCAGCCGACGGTCATTTTGTCGCATACATACCGCCGAGTTGGGATTTTATTGAATTTGACACAGTGTATGATCAGGAAAGCGGAATGTTAGGACATTTGGTGGTGAGGTGGTAGTATGGATTTTTTAGAATTTAACGAACTTAGAAGATATGAAAATATCATTGATTTTTACCGAAATCATGAATATGATACAAGCAATGTATTATGCATGTTGCTTAATGGAAAGATGAAGGGAGAAGATAAAAAATGAGTAAATATCCACAGAACACGTATGTAGGAATGAGATATGTGCCGCTATTCGATGGGGATTGGAATGCTGAAAAAGAATATGAACCGTTGACAGTTGTAAACGTGAAAGGGGACTCGTATACAAGTAAAACATTCGTTCCGGCGGGGGTGAATCCGGTTGGCAATGACAAATATTGGGCTTTGACGGGAAATTATAACGCACAAATCGCGGCATACCGAGAGGAATTGCTAGAATATAAGCAAGAGGTTGCGACATTTAACGACCGGATTGAAGCTAACAAGAATGAGATTGCATCAAAATCGCTAGAAATAGCTGCAAATACAAGCAAAATTAACGACTTAGAAAATAAAAAATTGACAAGCCCCTTGTCAGGATATGTTCTTCTAATCGGAGATAGTTACTGCGAAGGGTATACGCCAGATGGAAATGTGGAAAGTTGGGCGGTAAAGCTAAAAAGGAAATTCGGAAACGGAGCAAACATTCTTATAAAATATGCGGGAGGTTGTGGTTTTTATGCCGAACATGAAGGAATTAATTTTAAGAAACTGATCGAAACGTGTGTAAGCGAAAACGAAATTAACGCAGATTCTGTTACTTGTATTATATGCGCTGGTGGATATAATGATAGTTCTGAAACAACGGTTGAACAATATAACATTCTCACACAATATATGGCTTCAACGTTCACAAAATACTAAAAATTATTGCATGTATGTAGGATATGGAAAAGAACAGCCGGTCTATAGCAGAATGAAGGTTCCGGTGATCTTGTCCAAATCATGTGCAGTCAATGGAGTCAGCTTTGTAGATTGTTCCCAGGTTTTGAAAGGTGATTTTGAAGCGAATTTTTCCAGTGATAATAAGCATCCTAACAATTTAGGACAGACATTATTGTGCGGAAGAATTTACGAAGCTTTAAACGGCGGAGAAGATTTTTGGGGCTATCCACAGACCACCTTCAATTTGACTTTTAACGGCAAAAATTTGTTATGCGCGTTTAACATGTGCAAGGGGGTTGCAACGTTGAAGCCATATATTGTGTGAGAATGTTATATTGTTCAACCGTTGTTTCAGAACTATCATTATATCCACCAGCGCATATAATACAAGTAACAGAATCTGCGTTAATTTCGTTTTCGCTTACACACGTTTCGATCAGTTTCTTAAAATTAATTCCTTCATGTTCGGCATAAAAACCACAACCTCCCGCATATTTTATAAGAATGTTTGCTCCGTTTCCGAATTTCCTTTTTAGCTTTACCGCCCAACTTTCCACATTTCCATCTGACGTATACCCTTCGCAGTAACTATCTCCGATTAGAAGAACATATCCTGACAAGGGGCTTGTCAATTTTTTATTTCTAAGTCGTTAATTTTGCTTGTATTTGCAGCTATTTCTAGCGATTTTGAT
>CYGL01000668.1_pt1 | contig 11660 bp, 13 predicted proteins | sample 485531 | NCBI WGS metagenome assembly CYGL01 (sample SAMEA3497897, study PRJEB9818) | human gut metagenome | reverse complement strand
AATGTATTTTTCTTGTGGTATTAAGTATTAGACATCTAAAATTCTCCATATAATAAAAAATAGGGGCATCCGAAGATGCCCCATATAATTAGCCTTGGATTTCTTGTGTGATTTCCAAGATTTTGCCGTCTGTACGTGTAGTATCGTACATAACTTCAAATTCAAGTTGTGGTGCAGATGCTTTTTGGCGTTCATGGTCAATGTCCATTTTACCAGTCGCTCTAGCACGGAAGATGTGAGTATGAAGCACGTACTTTTTTGCCATCGCCCATATCAACAGGATTGGAAACGTGGCGAATTTCAACGAATTGTGGTACGCTAGTTGCTTTCATTGTCGCTTTACGGCTAGTAGTATCAGTACGAAGACCAGATACTTCAATGAATTTGTTTGTTACAGATGCACCCAAAGTGATAACACCAGATGTATCAATCGTAAATTCACCAGCTGCTGGAGTTGCACTCTTAGTGAATTTTAATGTTTCACGTTCGTCTTCCATTTGATTATCATTCGCAAGTACTACGATTGTATCTTCTGGGATAACATCTGTTACACTTGGAACAGTAAATGCAGTACCGCTTGCAATCAATGTAGGTTTTACAGAGAAGATTAAAACACCATTGTTATCTACATCAGCACCAGCAGTAACACCCAAGTAATCAAGGTTGAAACGTGCTTCAGTGAAAGATGCTTGTACGTTGGATTCTTTATTTAAGATATAGATTGGTGGTAAAGCATCAGAACCATAGACTTTTTCGTCAGAGGAACTGAAAGATAGCTTCATTGTTTGAAGTGTGCCAAGTTTATAGGCTTCAACTTTCCCATTTACGATACGTTTCGCCCATGCTTCGCCAACACCATTCAATACAAAGTTTTTGCCTGTTTGTTGTGCCATTAATTATCTCCTATGATATGATTACGACCATGTGAAAGGTCTAACACGAAACATATAACCAATCAATCCAGCCGTACCAGTAGAGAATGAACCCTCGGTATAGATGGACATTTCTTGATAATGTTCCTTTAATAGTTTATTCAAATGTATGTATAAATCATTCACAAGTTTTCTGTTGTTAGAACGACCGATGATTCTAAACTCCAGTAAATTCTTGTTGACCATCCAATTCTTGGTATTACCAACAGATGGAATGAATGATATAACTATGTAAATATCTTGTTTTTCGTCAACGAGTTCCGCACCAGCAAGACCACGTCTAATCTTAGAGTTCCACTCTTGGATTGATTGTGTATCTTTTATGCGTAATAACAAAGCCATTTCTTCGTCTTGTCGCAAGATATTCCACAGTTCGTCCAATAGTTGTACCGTATACTTCATGCGATTACTCCTTTAAAAGCATTATCTAGTTGGGTTTCGATATAATCAGATACTGCATCGTCAATAGCTTCATCCAATTCTTTCAACCAATGAACAATTTCTGTTTCAACAACAAACATCGGTTCTTTTGGTTCTAAAGGTTTTAACTTGGATTTCTTCATAGGTTCTTCTAGGTTGATACCCTTGAAGTGACCTTTGGATTTGTAATCTGCTACACCCATTGTTGGTGAATGAACAGTTTCTCCTTTGTCACGACCCATAATTGCATTGTCGTGCGATGAACGATTATCGTTATACCAAGATGATGCCATATATTCTGGTAAGTCTGGGTTGCCAAAATCCCCAAGTTCCGCACTTGTATTCGTTACCATGAACGAACCAGAGCCATACTCTAGGATGAACGCCCCAAGACCTGTAATGTCTAAGCCAAGTCTAACCATGTTGACGCTTGGTGTGAATCTTCTAAGGATTATATGGTGGTCAGTATAGATGTCATCGTCTGCAACCGCCCATATTTGTTTGATACGGTCAGTCAGTACATCTAAATGGTCTTCTAATACCTTAGCGATTACATCTTGCATTGTCTTCATGTTAGCCACGCTCGTCTGGTGAACATTGCACATACAGGAACGGAGCGAAGTCGAACTTGTTGATTACATCAATTTGTAACAACTGTCCATTGATTTCGATTCTATCCAATAATGCAACATCCGTATCCCTTGGCAGAATAAATCGCTTTGTAGTAGTTGGTAGCAATCCATAATCGAACAAGTGCATCTTGGCGGACACATCTTCGTATACACACTTTAGGTCTTTCACCTTTAGTGTTGTCGATGTACCACTTGTGTTACCATACTCGTCTAATTCGGTTTCGATACCATAGATATTTACAATTGTATTTGTTGTGTAAAACTCACCTTTGTCACCATTGAATGAGTTTGTTTTTGCGACCAAAAATAACGTGTCACCGTTTCTTCGTTCGCATATATCGCCAGCTTCCAATGAGGAATCTGACATAAGGTTTCCCCAACGTACATTATTCACAAGAAACCGTTTTGTACCACGACCGATTCGTGTAAACAATACGAACTCTGGTTTTTTACCATCGCATTTAATGGTTTCACGCCATGATGCGAACATACGTGTGCAGTCAAACTTAGGTGTATATTTTTCTCTCATATATACCCCCTAGAATCTGTATCGTGATAACAATGATTTGATTTCGTTTGTAAACAAGTTAGGGTCAGTTAATGAAAATCTAGCATCCAAAGTTGTCATTGAGTTTAAAGCCGTGAATGTAGAAACCTGTGATATGTTCATCGCAAGCATTGCACATGCAGTCTTTACCTCTTTTGGGATTTCATCGAATCCATAAGTGTATCTGACTTTATAAAATCTTGCATCACGCAAGAAGATACGTGAATATGTCATGGCGGATGCATCACTCAACAGATAAACATACTTGCTACCATCAAAGTCATACAAGTATGGTTCAATCTCAACTCCGTCTTCGTTTATATCACGTGTGTGAATACCTTGGATTGACAATATGTTAATCACAGGGTCATTCTTTAGAATCAATACGCCTTTACGATTCGGTTTAACAATCTCGGTGATTTCATTGGATGAAAACTTGGATTTCCCATTATTTGTTCCAACGTAGGCATCAATCATAGTCGATGCAAACTGAACATGACTTTCATCAACTGGAATCATTTGACAATAATCGTCAATTTCTGTTGCATCTAAGTATACCATGATTTCTCCCTAGGAGGCAGAAACTTCGTCTGCTTCCGTTTCGTCTTCTTCAGTAGATTTTGTTTTTGGTTTGATAACCTTGCCAGCTTTTTTATCCACAGGTTCTAACACGTTCTCATTCAGAGCGTATTCTTCTTCAGATACTTCAAAGCGACCGTTATCAGACTCGATGATGCGACCACACAAATAAATGCGTTTTGCATCACTATCTTTTAATGTTACTAGCATATAAGAATCTCCATTCGGTTAAAACATTGGGGTGTCTTTCGACACCCCTGTGATTAATCGTTTGAATTACGCTTCGGTGAACTCAACTTTGAAGTGGGCACCAGCACCAGCACCTTTGGCAACGATTGCATCAAACATTACTGCAACGTATTCGTCCAATAAGCCTTTAGTAAGACCCATTTTAAAGATACGTGGCTCTGCATTTGTTAAGTAATGACGTTCGATTAATTTTTCGTTGACAACATACAAAGTGTGTTTTTTGTTTGTTGGGTCAAATGGAATGTAATTATCTGGAATCAATGGTAAATAACCAGCTTGTGTACGGATGGTATTTACGATGAAACCATTACCCAAGTCTGCTTTATCCGCAGATTGATTTACCGCAAAACCCGGGCGTTTCAATTCTGCACGGCTCAAGTAGTCGATTGTCAATGGGTTAGCGTAAATTGCAGTAGGCATACCGATGTATTTTGTGGATGCCAAGTTTTGTGCCATCTTAGTACGGATTGTATCAGTTACGAACTCACCAGTACCAGATGTAAAGCTATAAGGGTTAGCCACAGTTACTGCATCTGTAATTTGAGTTGCCAAACCACAGTATTCAACGGAAGTTGTATCATCTACCGCAGTTGCTGCACCAGTCCAGATACCTTTGTTGGAAGTCTGTAAAAGGTCTACAATCATGTCTTCCATGTCTTTGTTTAACAAGGATTTTGCTAAGGCATCACCTTGTTGTGCTACAACTTCAGTATCAAACAAAGAGTATTTAATACCAGAAGTAATTGCTTTAAGGTATACTGCCTTTTCTACACGACCATAATCTTCATCGTAAGTATCAACACCGTATTTACCGTTGTCGCCTGTACGAGGATTTACGAATTTCGCGTTGTGTGCGATTTTTGTTTGTTCCCAATAACGAGATGGATAACCAGTCGCCATCACAGGTGTGATACGATTACGGATTGTTACGTTACGGTTTAACAAGTCAACCATCAAGTTTTGGAATTTAGGCAATTCAATGTAGTGAGATTGGTTATAATCAGCAACGGCAGCTGCTGTAATAAATTTGGATTTTGTTACTGCCACAGTTATTTCTCCTATGATTTGAATGATTTAAAATCAACAACAATAGTATGCGTAATTATTTACACATAGCTTCAACGCCATCTGCAAAGCTAGAGTATTCTTCTTTAGCTTTACCAGCTTCTAATTTAGCTTTAGTTTCCAAGTTTTTAACATCGGAAATTACAGTTTGTTTTTCTGCTTCGGCTTTGCCAGCTTCGATTTCTGCATCTTTTGTTTCAACAGATTTTTCAAGTTCTGCGATTTTTGCATCTTTTTCAACGATTAATGCATCCTTAGCAGAACATTCAGCAGTCAAGCGTTCTACTTCTGCTTTAGCATCGGCAAGTTCTTTTGCTTCTTGTGCTTGTGCAGCTTGTTTCGCTTGTGCTTCAATAGATGCTTTAACGGCTTCATCAACCAAAGCCATGATTTCTTGTTTGTCCATTAGTTGTTTTCCTTTCGCCTTTGCGGCAATTTCAGCAATATACGTATTTTGGTATGCGGCTGCGTTTTTAAACAGAATTGCAACACCAGTAAATTCAACATCTGCCATTTCAATATGGTCTTCATATTCGTGGATATTGAAAATAGCTTCTACAGAGAACCCCAAAGAATCGACAGTCTTTTTAATAAAGTCCGCAATATCTGGGAAATCGTTCTTGTAAATAATGCCAGTAAACTTTAGTTCGTTACCGTCAACCCAACATTTTTCGACCACACCAATTTTATTTCTACGGTCATGTGCCATCATGACTTCATCTGGAAATAACCAAGGGTCATAATCACAATTGATACCCATTAAGTCCATCGTAGATGCACAATCTTTTGCGACATCAGATGGTAACACCACAGGTTTGTCAACACCACCGGGAATATAATCAGATGGTTCATCAAGGAACATACACGTACCAGTAAAACGCATGGAGTTCGGATGTTGATTATCTAGTACGACTTGAATAGCACTAGCACTTAACTGCACTTTACGTTTTTCCATCGGCTTCTCCTTTCTCTGTAGATTTCTTTGGTTCATCGGTCGTGTCAGTTTTGTCGGTAGATTCATCGTCTTGTACACGCTTTTGAATCAAAGATGATTTATATTCTTCCAGCAACGAATCGCCAGATGGAATATCTTTCAGTTCGATACCAAGGACACCATTTAACTCTTGACGTGCTTCGTTTAATGTGATAATATTACCATCAACAAGTTTACGAACACGCTCAACGGCATCGGCTTGTTGTGCCTTGGTTGGAGTAAATACGAATTGGAATTTGATACTATCGGAATACCCAAGTCGTGCTATTACGTATTTATTAAACGCTCGTTCAAAAATCTTCGCCCAAGGTTTAATTGTGTATTCCAACATTTCATTATCTTTTTCAGATGAGGTAGAACGGTCATTTGAAATCGCAACACCTAGGCGTTCTGGAGGAATATTGAAACAAGTAGCAATGATTTGTAGCAACATTTTCTGCCAATTCAACGATGCAGCTTCATCACCGATTGGTGAAATCTGTTTCGCATCCAATTGTGCAGAACCAACGATGGCAACCGCAGATTGACCTTGGATTTCATTCGCAATATACAAGCGGATTTTTTCAATTTCTTCTTCACTTGCGGATGCACCCATATTGACTAAGTACTTTGGCATTGCATTAGAAGAAATATCGTTTGCATACTCTTGTACTTCGGATAAGTACTTGATATGTCGATAGGCTTGTTCTAATGGCGATAAACCAAACTCGTCATATGTTAATTTTGTGCGTTGCAACATAGCGATTTTATCAACCTTGTACCATTCTTGGTGTCCATTCACGGACTGTAAAAACCGTGGTTGATTCAAGTCGCCACTCCAGTTGGTAGCCACCTCGATTGTTTCTGTGTCAATTGGGAATAGATACAAAGGTCTATATCCCTTGACAACCTTTTGTTCAAAGAACGCAAGGTCTAGTACAATCAAGTCTTCAAATAACTTGCCAATGAAGTCGTTGTAATCATCAACAGGGTTCGGATTTTGAATAATCTGTGTAACCTGTTTGATTTGTTTCTTGTTTGCGTTGCCATCAATGGAAACAACTTCCCAAGGCAATGCAAGAATACCCTCTCGGATTTGATTAATTGCAGAACGTACAATCGGTGTTCTTGATAGATTCCGTAGTTCTTCTACACTAAGTTTTGTTTCGGTTGCACGATTGTTAAATCTAAAAGAGGATAACCATGTATTCTTTAGATTGGCAACCGTATCTCTTAATATAGTTTTACTCATCCATGATAAGATACGTTGTTTAAGATTCATCGTTTCCAACCTTTCATGAATGATAAAATGTTTTTACGTTTGTTTTGACTGCCGATAGAGCCGATTGCGATTGTCGCAGAGTTTTCTAAGAACTTCGCAATACATCGTTCTAAGCAATCTGGAGCATCATCGTGGTCTTTAGGAAAATTCTTCAGTTGACTTTCTAAGATACGATGGTTTTTATTAAATTTGATATACCCTTGTTTAATCTTCGGAGCAAGCGAACGGATGCGTGTGCCTTTGTTATCACTTGCAGTAGACCGAACGGATACCCAATTGACATATAAACCCATGTCAAGTGCGGTTTGTTGTAATGTCTTAGAAAAAAACTCTTGGAATACGTTTCTTCGACAATAAAACCATCCAGTCTTCCGTTGTATTTGTCAAGATACAATAGAATATCATTAATGATTGCATCTGGTGGTCTACGTTCGACATCTGCTTCTAGTACATAGAAGTAGTTATCAACGCCACGACCAACAATAAGGATTGCCGAATAGTCAGATGTTCGTGATTTACCCATTGACACATCGACCGCAGCATAGATTTGTTTCATATGCGGTAGATTTGTTTCGTCATAATAATTGGCTTTAATCCACGACTCTTTAAATATTCGACTGGCTTCGGTCATTGGATTATTTTGGTACTCTGAATTAAATGCTTCATCATCTTGCATTTTGAGAATCATTAATTCTTGATACCAGTTATCCCTTGACATTCTTAGTTTGTCTTCATAAGAGCAATCTAAATGTTCAAATAGACCGAAGTTTCGACCCTCCCACATGACCTCTACGCCATCCATCATTTCTTCTTTGTGTTCATTGAAGTAATCAGATGCGTGTTGTGCTGCATTAGGGTCTGTTAAGTCGTTAAATAATTCTTCCCATACAGTCCATCGTGGACTTTCAGAAAAAGAATACACGGCTTTATATATGGCACGATTCCAGTTGTTGAACTTGGAGTCGGTCAGTACTTTATACAATAGTGCTTCATAATGCAAAACCGAACCGACATACAAGAATACGGTTCTTGGGTTGCCGATTGGCATTAATACTTTCATAAACCAATCGTATAACTTCTTGCGTTGATTTTCAGTTTCCACCGCTTCGTCATTTTCTAAGTCGTCTAAGATTACGACTTCTGGACGAATATTGTTATATGAAGAACCACGCAAGGATTGACCACTTGATTTTGCAAACACTTGTATTTTATTCTTAGTGACAATCTTATCGCTCGCCCATGTTTTATCACCCTTTAACAGACCAAAGTCTGCTTTTAATCGTTCATTATCTTCTAGTTCGTCTTTGATTGTTTGAATGAACTCTTTGGCTTGTTCAAAGGTATCTGATATAATCAGTATGTTCTTGCGATAACCATACACAATTAGCCATATCGGAAACACTACGGAAATGATACGGCTTTTGCCGTGACCTCGTGGTGCTGCACGAACGAACTTATTGTGTAGATTGTCAAAGTGCAATATCATGTTCTCCGCATCACGGAACATTGAGTGATGAAATTCACAGAATGGCGTTGAGAAGATATGCGGAAAATATGTCTTGGCAAAATATTCCAAGTTTGTTGCACCAATGTCTTTATCAGATGGAGTGTCACTTGACGGCTCTGTGTTCGCCACGGACACACCCAATAGCGAGTCCAAAATGTTTTCAGCCACGGACACACCTCCTAAGTGGTAATTGTTCTCACTTATAGTGAAAAAACTAGGTGAAAAGTTAAGGTTTTTCAATAATATTCAGATAAATATTCTTAATTTTGTTGGATTTTTGCATAATTCGACAATAATATTTGATTTGTTTTCATTTCTTTAGTGATTTGTTCCGCCAACTTAGGGTCTTTTTCCGTGATAATACGCATGATTTCAACAATAATAGAGTTCATTGCTTGAAACGTAAAGATTTTCTCCATCGTTGCTTGCATATCTTTTAATATCGCTTGTTTACGACCAAAGTACTTTTCTTGGTCACTCATTAGGTCTTTCATGCGTTTATACAGAATGTCTGGCGACATTGTACCCTCGGCTTGTTGACATTGTAAGTCGTCAATGAATACTTGAATCATTTCAATCTGGGTTTCTACCATCTCTAGTAGATTCTTTTGTTCATTGTATGTGTTGACAACCTCGTATTCCTTGTTAGATACCTTTTCTTCCACAAGGTTTGACCGACACCAGTCACCAACCATCTTAGGCGTAATGACAATTCCCTGTAAGTGTTGCTGGTTGTCCTTGTTTAACGCTCGTGCGATGGCAACATATGATTTGCCAGCGTTTCTCTGTTCGGTAACAGAGTCTTGCAATCCAAAGAAATCAATCCGATTCTCGAATGACTTCTTTCGTTTTAATTGTAGTTCTTCCATAAAGAACCTCCGAAAAAAATATTTTTAAAAATTACCATATAAAGTGTTGACATATTTCTGTAAGTGATGTATTCTATATGTAGAGATAGAAAACACACGGAGGAAAGAATTATGGCAACAGTAACTGAACCAATCAGAGATATTAACAAAGTAAATGAAATGCGTGAAGCGTTGACAAACGAACGTGATAAAATGTTATTCACATTGGGTATCAACTCTGGTCTACGCATTAGCGACTTAGTCGGTTTAACCGTTGATGATGTAAAACCAATGATGGAATTGCGTGAACAAAAAACAGGCAAGTTCAAACGCTTTGCCTTATCCAAGTCAGTATATGAGATGTTACGTGAGTACGCATCCCATTGCAAGCATTGGTTATTCCCAAGTCGTTCTGGCGATGGTCATATCACGACCACCCAAGCATGGAGAAAAATCAAGGCAGCATCCGAAAAGTGCGGTCTTGAAAACATCGGTACTCACTCTATGCGTAAAACATTTGGGTATCATGCGTATCGCAAAGGTGTGCCAATCGCATACCTAATGCAAGTCTTTAACCATTCTTCGGAAGCAATCACCATGCGTTACTTGGGTATTACAACCGAAGAATTAAATTCTAAAGTTTACGCCATTATGGCTCTCTAGGGAGGAAACATATGTTTATTTTTGTACTATTAGGTTTAACCTTGATTATTGGGTATTTCACATCTGCACATTTTGTCGGTATGTTATTTAAGTGGATTGGTAGTGCATCCTTTGGTCTTGGTATCGCCAGTGCCATTCATGACGAATATTCCGTATTCTTTGGTTTCTTTGTCTTAGCAATCATCTTCTGGTGCATCGGTGGTAAGATTACAGATGCATAATCCCAAACGTGGTTCAAGAAGAAGAACTAGTTAGAAATAAGAAAACAAAACGAAAAATAAAGGGCATACATAAGTAATTAACAAATGAATGATATATTGTTTAATACTTATGTATGCCCTTTAGTGCATCTTGTTTGTTATATGGTTTGTGTCTAAATACATAAGCGACAAACATAATCAACACGAAGTGTTATTTCTCGATAGAGAAATCTTATATGTTTTAAAACTTATGTTTTCTATTCTGTATGTTTCAAACTTGTTTTACATGACTTCGTCATAAGCCTTACGGCTTGAGTATTTTTCAAAGTCGGTTAAACAGTTTGGACTAGAAACTGTTGTTTAAGTTTTCTTGTTGTTGTTTTTGGGTTTCAAACTCAAGTACCTATTTTGGAACTCCCCATATATAGTGTCAAAAAGTTATGGTAAGTTATGGTATTTTTCAATTATCGGAAGTAATAATCATTCTCCGTTACGCCATAAACCCAGTAACCACCTAGGTTGAACGCCATAAAAAATTTTTTAGAAGATATGCGTAAGTTTTTACACATAAGTGTAACTATGGAGAATTACATATGCCATCCACAGGGTCATTTTTGATGCCACCAGCGGTGTCAACAATGGCTTATTTTTGCGTTCACATAAGTTTTACATAGGGTATTACCTAGGCTTGTCCATAGGCATATCTTTTGGAATTTCTATAAGTGTACAGCGATTGCCATCAAACGATTGTATACACAGCCAAGCCAGTCATAAGTACGCCCCTATAGTGTTACGCATAGGACGGCAAACGGTTTGGATACGGTATGAGATGGTCTTATGTAACCGACTAACACAAACGTAGTAAATCATCTCCATAGAGAGATGATTGCCATTTTTAAAATGGCGAAACAAGTCTATCACAAACATATTATCACATACATCTATGAATACGATTGTAACAAATGATTGTTAAAAACAGAAACATATATGTATGTCCATATAGCATCAAACATTTGTAATCTCAAATGCACCATCATAGGATATACAATATACGTTTTCTCTAATATGTCAAATACATATGTTTATCATAAAAATTTTATACATAAATTTTAAGCAATCGTTTTAAACGATTGTATAGTCGATTGGATACTCAATTGTTTTCAAACATATAACTGGTTATGTATGAACCATATGTTTCTCAATTGTAGTAACCGATTGTAGACAATGATTGTATATCCAATTGCATGATACATATGTATTGATGTGTATGGTTTTAAAACATATAGATGATACATGGGTTTATGGTGGTTATGTATTAGACAAAAGTTTATGACATTAGTATAGACTATTGTTTGTATTGGGGTATGCAGCATGGGTATGTCTATAGTATGTGACTTTTGTGTAGCTTGGGTTTGTTGGTGTGAAAAGTATGCAACCTGAGTTTGTTATGATATAACCGCCCCCAGCTGAGAATGGTTATCCCTTTTGGAATTTCTAAATTTTTCGATGTATGTAGTCCCCTATGTTTGGACTGCATATGGCTATAACATTAGTGCATAACCATAGTATCTACCAACGCAAGCCCAAGCCAATTACAAAAACTCATAACAAACATGATTTAAACGCAAGTTATCACTATATCGGAAACAATAGATATGTAGCCGTGGCAACACTATTGAAAAACAAAATATATGAACACATGAACATACATTCATATAACAACCTACGATACAAACAATTGTAAATGATAATGGTTGAGAATG
>CYGL01000667.1_pt1 | contig 11688 bp, 18 predicted proteins | sample 485531 | NCBI WGS metagenome assembly CYGL01 (sample SAMEA3497897, study PRJEB9818) | human gut metagenome | reverse complement strand
AAGTGGTATGTTGTGGAGGCAGCGCGTGATAAAGAATTACGGGAAAACATGGTATTGCTGCCCGTACTGCGGGAAAGCTCTTTTCCCGGTCGACCCGGATACCAAAGTAGAGCACATGCCGTTTCGATGCAAGGCATGTAAGCACGACATGGAAGTAAATATCGCATAGAGCCAAGAGCCTGTGAGCCAAGAGCCATCAGTTTCCGAGGATTCCTCGGTGGTTGATGGCTCTTTTTGTTTTGCCGAGAGGCGTAAAACCGCAGGGCGACGGCCCTGACAATAAACGGAGGTAACTACTATGAGCGAACCTATCAATAATCCTACCCAGGCCCCTGCGCCGGAGCCCGCCCCTGCGAAGACCTTCACGCAGGAGGAAGTGGATGCCATGATCGGCAAGCGGCTTGCGAAAGCCATGAAGGGTATGCCCAGCGAAGAAGAGCTGACCGCCTACCGCACCTGGAAGGACGGGCAGGCCGGAGAGAAAGAACGCTGGGACAAGCTGACTGGCGAGAGGGATACTCTCTCCGGAAAGCTGACAACCGCAGAAGCGGAGAGAGACCAGTTGAAGCGTGAGTTGTATGTCCTGAAAAAGGGCTTGACCGGCGAGGAGGCGGAGTTCATCGCTTTCAAGGCAGGGAAGATGGTGGACGACAAGACCACCTTTGAGCAGGCCGTGGACGCGCTTACCGCCGACCGCAAGAAGACTTCTTTTGACTGGACTGCTCCAGTGGGCGGAGGGAAGACAAAAACAGGAGAAAACGATGTAATGAACGCCCTGATCCGGGGCGCACTGAAATGAAAGGAGAACATAATGGCAGTTGACATTATCGATAGAAGCAAACTTTCTGGGCTTATCCCTGAGCCCGTAACCCGTGAAATTATCCAGGGGGCCGTAACGGAGTCCGCTGTGCTGCGGATGGCCCGTCGGCTGCCCAACATGACCAGTAAGACACAGACCCTCAATGTTCTGGACGCACTGCCCACCGCCTACTTCGTCAATGGTGAGCCAACCACCGGAGCGTCCGACTCCAAGGCTTCGCTGAAAAAGACCACAAACATGGCTTGGGACAAGAAAAAATTTACGCTGAGGAAATCGCGGTTATCGTCCCCATTCCAGAAGCGGTGTTGGATGATAGCGATTACGATATCTGGGGCGAGGTTCGGCCTAGACTCCAGGAGGCATTTGGAAAGGTCATCGACGCCGCTATTCTGTACGGCACGGACAAGCCGACTTCTTGGCGTGATGGCCTTGTCCCTTCTGCCACTACCGCAAGCGCTGTTGTGACCGCTACCAGCGACATTTTCAAGGACATCATGGGCGAGGGCGGCGTGATTGCCAAAGTGGAGGAGAGCGGCTATATCCCCAACGGCGTAATGGCGGCTATCCAGATGCGCGCCAAGCTGCGCGGCCTTGTGGATAAGAACGGTCAGCCCATTTTCAAGACCGATATGCAGGGGGATACCCGCTACGCGCTGGACGGCATGAGCATGTACTTCCCCGTGAACGGTGCTTACGACCCGAAGGAATCCCTAGCTATCGTGGGCGACTGGAGCCAACTGGTCTACGCCATTCGGCAGGATATGACCTTCAAGATTTTCGACAGCGGCGTGGTACAAGATCCCACCACTGGCAATATCCTTTATAACCTGATGCAGAACGACATGGTGGCCCTCCGCGCCGTCATGCGGCTGGGCTGGGAGATTCCCAATCCCATCAACGCCTTCAACGTCGGCAATGAGAACGCCTTCCCTTTTGCTGTTTACGCACCGGCGGGGGGTTAATAGGGTCTGACACTTTAACGCTATTCCCCAGCGGTCAGACCCTATTGGGGAAACAGGTTTCCGAGCTTGTGGGTGATGACCTGAAGGTCTATGCGAACGGCGCTGTAACGGGCACATTTCATTATGTGACCAACTACACCGAGTTCAGCAGCGCCCCGGACGAGCAGAGCGGGTATTATTTCCCGTTTCACCTGACAAAGACCGGAACACAGATGACCTTCAAGAAAAATGGCTCTCCCACAAAGGAAAACATCCTGTTTGACGCGGACATTGTCTTCCAGGTGACCAAGGATGACACCTTCGAGGTGCTTGTTGATGATTCCAGCGTAGCGAAATTTAGTTTCACTGGGGCGACGTTTGAGCCGCAGGCTAAGACGAAAGCCCGTGCGAAGAAGTAAGGAGGCGGCCTGATGGCTTACGCAGATTATGAGTATTACACTGCTGCGTATCTAGGCAAGACTATCCAAAAGGCTGACTTCCCTCGTCTGTCCCTGCGTGCAAGTTATTTCTTGGATTACTACACGCAGGGGCGGGCGGCCTCAAACAGCGAGTTGGATGCACTGAAAATGGCCTGTTGCGCCGTGGCCGAACAGTACCAGAGCATCGACCTTGCCCAGCAAGCGGCCCTGAATGCTCTTAAAAACTCCGCAAATGCTGGAGAGGCCGGAGAGTTGCAAAGCCAGAGTGTGGGTAGCTGGTCCAAAGCTTACCGAAGCGGCGGTGAAAGTGCCCAGCAGGCCACGGCAGTGGCTCAGTCGGCACAAACACATCTTGCATCTGTTGCAGCGCAGTATTTAGCCGGTACGGGCCTTCTATACCGTGGAAGGGGGTGCGGCTATGGACATGTTCCCCCATGTTGTGACGGTCTATAACACCTACGTTGAGACGGACCATTCCACCTTTGAGGAGACCACAGTGAACCACATCACTGTCCTGCGGGGAGTCCTCCTGGATGCCTCTAAGGGTTCCAATGTAACCAAGAGCGGGCTGGAAAGCGCGGATGCAGTCAACCTGTACATTCCATTTTCGGTTGAGGCGTTGGACGGTGTGACAGGCATCCAAAGAAGGTATGTCGGGCCAGTCGAGTTCTGGAAAGCAGATGATAAAAGCGACCTATGGACGCTCTCTGTGGCCCGTGATAGTTTTTTCATCAAGGGTGAGGCTATACACCCGGAATGGACGGTAGAGACCATAGAGGCCGACTACGACGGTGTGTACGATATTACTAAAGTCGATGAAAAGGACTTCGGCGGTGAAATGGCTCACTGGGAAGTTGGTGGGGTTTAATGCTGAAATTCAGTTTCCGCGCCGAAGGGCTGGAAGCAATCAGGGACAAGTTGGATGAGGAGTGCACCAAAGCGGAGCATACTGTGGCACTCCAGGTGCGGAAGGACACATCACCATATGTTCCGATGCTTACCGGATCATTGGACAAACGGACGCGGGTAGATGGTTCAGAAGTGATTTACCCAGGCCCATATGCACGCTACTTATATTTTGGAAAACTAATGGTAGACCCGGCTACAGGTAGCAGTTATGCATCAAAGGGCACAACAAAGGTCTTGACTGACAAAAACCTTGTGTTTAATACAGCATCACATGCGCAGGCACAATCCCATTGGTTCGAAGCCAGCAAGGCCGAAAACCTTGAAAAGTGGGTCCGTGTGGCGGATAAGGCGGTGAAGTGTGAACTCTAATAATGAAAAGCCTCGCATGTTGGTGGCAGCCGAGGAAGTAGATAAAATCTCTCGTTCTATGTCTATTTGGGTCAATACTTTCCCGGAAAGCCCGGTATCGTTGATCCGGTACGAGTTTTTAAACATTGACAAAAAAACAGGCGACGAAACAGCTATGGCTCTCTCCACCATCCAGGGCACCTATATAACAAAGCGCTTCATCCTGGGTGGATACCAAGCGGAGTACCAATTCAAACTGATCTATCGCATAAAGCCTGGTGAGAGCAACGACAAGCGCCTGGAGGCTGACGAGCTACTGAACCACTTCGGTGACTGGGCAAGAAAAAATCTTCCTGATTTGGGAGACGAGATTCGGGCGCTCCGAGTGGAGCCCACCACACAATCCTCCAAATTTGCCGCTTATGAGGGTGGCTATGAAGATTACCAGATTTTGATGAAACTGACATATGAAGTTGGCGTTTGAAAGGAGAAAAACAATGCCTGAGTCTGATTTGACTTTTAATACTACGCCGGGCCAGACCGTAGGCCGTGAAATGTTAATTGCTTACCTAAACACTGGAGAGAGCTCTACGCCTACGTGGTCTCCCATCGGTAAGCGTGTAGAGGACAGTTCAGCCGAATACGACTGGCAAACAGAAACCAAAGTTGATATTTTTGGAAATACCTATACCAACGGGAAGAAACCAACCATTACACAAACCTTTGACCCATGTGAGTTGGATGCAGATGACGCAGCACAGGAAAAAATCTGGAACCTTGCTATCAAAGATCAGAACGTGAACGCTTTGATGAATCAAGATATGCTTATTGTCCATCTGTATGCGGGGACGGCCGGAACAGCGGTATTTGCTGAAAGATACTCCTCATGCTCTATTTTGCCGTCCGGGCTCGGTGGTGAAGGCGGTGGCACAATTGGGATGCCAATTGATGTTACATATGGCGGCACTAGAACTGTTGGTACAGCATCGATTAGTGGTGGAACTGTGAAATTCACACCGGGAACCGTGGAGGTTTAACTTATGAAGGAACTGAATTTTGACTCCGGCCTTGTTACATATTCTTTGAATGGCAAGTGCGAGGTGTCGTTCAACCCACTGACAGCAACTTCGTTGAGCGGCTGTACTCCGCTTTTGAGGATCTGGACAAGAAGCAGGAGAGCTACAAAGCACAGATCGAGAAGATGGTGGACAAGAAGGAAATCTTCGAGTTTGCCAAAGAGCGGGACGCTGAAATGCGCGGCATTATTGACGGCGTGTTCGAGGCCCCTGTGAGCGAGTCTGTCTTCGGCGGCATGAATGTCTATGCCATTGCCAACGGCCTCCCTGTCTGGTGCAACTTGATGATGGCGGTCATGGATGAGATTGATACCACTTTCACCAGAGAGCAGAAGCTTACTAACCCGCGCATCAGCAAGTACACAGCGAAATACCAGAAGTATCAGAAGAAGTAACCAAAGGAGCACGTCATGAGCTATGGACTTCCAAAAAGCGTGGATATAGACGGGCAGGAGTTTGCTATCCGCTATGATTATCGGGTTATCCTCGACATTTTCGAGGCCATGAACGACCCCGATTCCAGCGAGGAAGACCGGGCCCTTGACGTGCTCCAAATCTTCTATGTGGATTTTGACGAGCTGACCGACTATGACGCGGCCATGAAAGAGGTTTTTCGATTCATCAACGGCGGCGAGGAGCCACGGGAGCAGAAAGGTCCCCACCTTGTGGACTGGCCTATGGACTTCCCCCGCATCATTGCCCCTATCAACCGTGTGCTGGGCTATGAAGCCCGCGCTGTGGACTACGACATCGAAACCAACACGGGCGGCATCCACTGGTGGACTATCCTCGCGGCCTATGCGGAAATAGGGGACTGCCTCTTTGCCCAGATCGTCCGCATCCGCGACAAGAAGGCAAAGGGCAAGCCGTTGGACAAGTCTGACAGGGAGTTCTACCGAAAGAACCGTGACATTATCGACATCAAGCAGACATACAGCGAGGCGGAGAATGACCTCGTCAACCTCTGGACGGGCGCAAAATGAAACCGCCCCCGGAGGGGCGGCTATGATTATCGTATCGTGCATTTTGTCAACTGAACTTGAGCAAGAGGGATTCCATCGCACTCACCAGCGATAGTGATGTAGTCTCCATCCTTTAGCTGTGCAATCAAATCCGTTTGGTCTCCATCCTTCGGGAAGAAGCATTGTATGGGATAAAGGCCATAACCGTCATTTGTTTCGAGCGAAATGCAAGGTGCTTTTGTTAAAACATCCTGCCCGATGTTTTGAATTGTGCCAGTCACAACCAAGATTTTATCCTTATACAGCGCATCGGCATTCACTGCATTCTCCTTATATGCCGCCCACAAGCTGTTGGCGGAGATGGTAATTTCCTCCGGCTGGATGTTCTGCGCTAAATTATCGGATGGCTGCGTGGTCGTAGTAGTTGATTGGCTTGGACTATAGCCATCGTTTGACGGACTATCAGAGCGGCCCCCAAAAGTAAGAGATACAGCGGCAATAATAGCAACGACAATCACAGCTGCAAAGGCAACATTTCCCTTAATTTTTCTGCTTCTTTTTCCCGGGGCGTTCTCGCTATCGAAAACAGCGGTTTCTGGTGTGTTTGTTGCGGATTCACTCTCAACTACGAGGTGTGATCCAGATATTGCTGTGTTTACAACTTTTGCAGTGTCATCCGGCGATACGAGGATTGAAATTGAGCAGTCGATTTTACGTCCCTTTTGGAACGAAAGCGTATGTGGTCCATCTTGAGCGTATGCAGAAACGGTTGCGCCGTTTCTTAAAATACCAACCACTTTATCATCCAAAAGCACCGTGAAGTCGACAGCGCATCCCCACGGCGATTTTTCTCTTGTAATAATGATTTCCTTGTACCCTTCCAATGTAAATCTCTCCTATCAAGGTGGTGTTTAATGTGGCCGCTGACGGCTCCATCGTCATTGAAACCAATATTGACAATAAGAAAGCACAAAAAGAGCTGAATCAGCTTGCTAAGAAAATCCAATCGCTCGAAGATCAACTTACGTCCAAAAAGCAGGGAAGGTTTCCTTTAGTAGAAAACCTCAACGTTGTAAATGCGGAGTTGGAGGAGGCCAGGAAGCAGTTATCCATGCTCCAGGACGAACAGAATGCTATCAATGCCGCCATGAAACCTGGTTCGTCCGCTGATGACTATATGCGTGCCTATTCTGACAGGCCTATGGTCGATTCCAAATTGAAAAAGCAACAAGAAAAGGTTGACGCAATTGAGAAAGAGTGGAGGCAGGCTGAAAAAGCGCTTTCAGATTATGATTCCAAAATTTCTGGATTAGAAGGAAAGTTGAACCTGGCAAAAGAGGAAGCCGGAGGGCTCCAGCAGAACATGGCAAAGTCCGGCCCTGCCGCCGCCAAAATGGCAAAATCAGTAGATAGAGCGCAAAAGAGCGCAAGCAAATTTTCCTCTCGCATGCGTGAAGTTATCAGAAGTGCGCTTGTATTCACGGTCATTACACAAGGTCTTGCGAAGTTCCGTGAATGGATGGGGAAAGTCATCAAAACAAATGACGAGGCTAGAGCATCTATTGCACGCCTAAAAGGGGCTCTCCTGACACTCGCCCAACCAATGATTGAGGTCATTATACCAGCATTTACAAGTTTTGTCGATATGTTGGCCCGTATAATTTCAATGGCCGCCCGGATTACTGCTGCGCTGTTTGGTACAACAGCAGAGAAAGCTGCGGACTCCGCTGAAAATCTGTATGAGGAAACAGAAGCACTTGAAAAAACGGGTGAAGCGGCTGAGGAGGCCGGGAAATCGCTCGCTTCTTTTGATGAAATCAACCAGCTTTCAGGGAACAGCAATAAAAGCGAAAATCAGGCACAACAGGACCAATCAATCGAGCCAGATTTCTCTATTGTAAAAACCAGTATTCAGGATGCCCTTTTCGGCCATCCTTGAGCTACTTACTGGTGCTGCCCTCCTTGCAATTGGTGCAATTCTTGTATTTACAGGAGCAAGTATCCCGGTCGGACTCGCCTTGATGGTAGCTGGTGCGCTTGCTATTGTGGATGCTGTTACATCGAATCCAGAAGCTATAAAGGCGTTATTACAAGGAGGCTTGGTGAGGCCCTTTCTATTATCGGGCCTCTGGTTGCCGTGATTGGCGTTCTTTTGGTTATTACGGGACATATTCTTATTGGCATTTCGTTAATCATTATGGGCGCAGCAATTTGGGCTACGGGGGCGGCATCTGGAGACGAAGGAGACTTTATCCAAAATATTTTAACAAGACTTTCGGAGGCGGCCGCAGTCATTGGTCCCCTGATTGCCGTTTTAGGTGTTTTTCTTGTCATCACTGGACACATCCTACTTGGTGTGGCGTTTATTATCGCTGGAGCAGCCCTTTGGGCCGTGGGTAAAGCCGCAGGCGATGAGGGGGATTTTGTTGAAAACATAAAAACAAGACTTTCGGAGGCGGCTGTAGTAGTTGGCCCCCTGATCGCGGTTCTTGGTGTTCTCCTTGTAATCATGGGGAATATCTTAATGGGTATTTCCTTCATTATTGCAGGTGCGGCGATTTGGGCCGGTGGTAAAGCCGCAGGCGATGAGGGGGATTTTATACAAAATATCCTAACGAGATTGCAAGAGGCCGACAGAAGTTATTGGCCCATGGATTGCCATAAATTGGCATAGTGCTCTTGGTTGCAGGTCAAATTGCCCTAGGAATCGGTTTAATTGTTCTTGGTATTGCGATCTTTGCATTTAGCAAGATGGAAATGGATGGCGGCGAATCGCTAATTGATACTATCGTTTCTGCACTGTCCGCGGCAATGGTAGAGATATCGCCGTACATTGCAATAATTGGCCTCGTTTTGATTCTGGTTCCAGGTATGCAGGGGATCGGCATTGCCTTGCTAGTTGCTGGAATTGGGTTGTTTATTGCTGGTACGGCATTAGCTGCATCCAATAGCACTGAAATGAAAAGTTGGGTTGAAGTGTTGCAGCTTGATCAGGTATCTCAGTGGGTATCTACGGCGCTCCTGCTCGCTGGTATTGCATTAGTGGCAATCGGAGCAATGACGCTTAATCCGTTTTCTTGCTGGCTGGATAGCCTTTTAGGCGGTGGCGTTGCGCTCAAAGCATTAAACAGTAGCGGAAAACAAGTAGCGGTTCCTTTTCAGCCAGATCCGGCTCAGGCCGAATGTCAGTACCAAGGCTTTCAATTGATGACGTTCCTGCCCTTGCAAAAGGCGCGGTCATACCGCCTAACAGAGAGTTCCTCGCCGTACTGGGAGATCAAAAGAGCGGGACAAATATAGAGGCTCCAACATCTGAGATTGAAGCCGCTGTTGCCCGTGGGATGCAGCGATATGGTGGTGGCGGCTCCAATATAGCTATCTTGGAAATCGACAAGCAGGTGCTTGGTCGCGTATCTTATCAAGCAACTCAGAGCGAAGTTCAGCGTATCGGCGTAAATTTGGTGGAGGGTTAAATGAGCTATATCAAATTGAACGGCATTGAGTTTGATGCAGATGTTGCAATTTCGACTTATAATCGAAGTTTCAATGTGCTAGATGGAGATAATGCTGGCCGAGTGCTTTCCGGTCGAATGATACGTGATGTTATTGGAACCTATCTTGGTCATAAGATTACAGTGTTTCGCAGAGGAGACAATTACGAAGGGTTGGATACCTTTTGGGACTATCTGTACCAACACTCAGTCGATGATAGCGTTATGTTGGAGGCAGCGGACGGACAGACAACCATCTCCTACGAGGCGTATTATACTAGCGCATCTCAAGACATGGAGAAGGTAGAAGGTAGCGTAAATTATTGGGGAGAAATAGAGGTAAGCTTTGTCCCGATAGACGCACAGGTCAAGCCGTAAAAAGTGAGGATAGGCGATGGCAAACAAAAACAAAATTGTGTATGGCGACAGAGTTTTTGAGGGCAACAAAATTAAAAGCGGAAATCTTCATATTGCAACATCTCTTCTATCTTCCTCGCTGGAAGCCAATACCTTATCAGTCGTAATTGAGACTGAGGACAGAACAATTACAGAGTTTGAGAGAAACGCTCCAATTGTTTATTTTTATGATGGCGTTCAGACCGGTGTGTTTTATGTGAAATCCATTGACCGGAATGGCCCTAATACATATAAGATATCTGCAACAAGCGCAATTGGGCTTTTATCTGAAAATCAGCATTATGGAGGAATCTACTCTGGAGAGACTGCATCCGAACTTCTTGCTTCCATATGCGGCACAATACCATACGAAATAAAACAAATTTAGCAGACATAAAATTGTATGGTTGGTTACCTATCGCTACGGCAAGGGATAACTTGTCACAGGTTCTATTTGCAATTGGCGCAACTATTCGAACTGATCTAAATGGAGTTCTTCGGATTGCGGCCCTTTGGGATGGGATTAGCGGAAACCTTGGTTTAGACCGAATGTATCAGGGCCCGAGCGTCACTAACGCGGCCAAAGTAACCCAAGTAATTGTTACAGAACACCAATATATAAAATCTGGTGAGTCATCTACACTTTTTGAAGGGGCCACAGAAGCAGGCAGTATTATCACATTTGAAGAGCCTGTTTTTAATCTATCCGCATCTGGCTTTACTATTTTAGAGAGTGGAGCCAACTACGCAAAACTATCTTCAGGTTCCGGAAGGCTTACTGGAACAAAGTATACACACAACAAAAGCCAAATCATACGTGATATTGTTTCAGCCAAAGAGCCGAATGTAAAGAAGGTTGAAAATGCTACGTTGGTATCGCTCATAAACTCTGCGGCTGTCGCAGACCGAATGAAAAATTACTATAAGCATGCTCAATCTATCCAAGCACCAGTTGTCTATAAAGGGGAATCAACAGGAAACCGTGTGTTGACGTGGGACCCATATAACAAAGAACCAGTTACGGCCTGCATTGAAATAGAAGATATTAACATTTCAAATACATTAAAGTCAACTTCAAAAATGCTTGTTGGATATAAGCCACCGCAGACGGAGGACGTTGAGATATTAGAAAATCGAATTGTTTTGTCCGGTAGCGGTACATGGCAAATACCTGATCAGGCAGTAAATGTGCGTGTTGTCGTAATCGGAGCTGGTAACGGAGGTCAAGCCGGAATGGACGGAGAACATGGTGATGATGGTGCATCTGCTAGTGCTTCGAATGGCGGAACTGGCATTGGAGTTTTTGGGAAGGTGGAGCTGGTGGAAATGGGGGGCACGGAGGAGGAGGGGGCAAATTTCTTACAGTGGACCTTGAAATCGGAGATGATAGGACCCTTCAATTCCAGTGTGGGGCGTGGAGGGACTGGAGGGATAGCTAATGGGGCAGAAGGATCTATCGGGACAGAAACAACTATTTTGATAGGTGGGATGGTTTATTCAAGTGATGATGGAGATTCGACAGGTGCCGGATACACAGACATCATAACAAAGAAACTTATGCAAAAACAGGAGACATCGGAGCCAATGGAGCCAATGGAGGAAACGGAGGGGAATCAACTGCCTATGAACTATTGAAAGGTGACAGTGGAGAAAATTCAGGAGATATACCTGGTGGCGCTGGGGGCGAAGCCGGAAGTTATAGCGGAGGCTCTACACCGCACAGTTGGCGTGAAGTTGATGGGGGATCTTCATCCGCAAGCTTTACAATCGGAGAAACAATTTCTGGATATACAAAGTCGTCTTTTGACACAAAAACTGGAGAGTGGAGGCTAAGCGACTTTAAATCTGCTACCATAAAGGCAACAGGTACAAGACCTAATTATTTTTGTACACTTGTTGGGTCTGGAAGTTCACAGTATCGTATAGAAGAACTTGTTGGGAATAATTACACAGAAAACCCTAAAGACGTTCCTGGATATCGTTATAAGACAAACAAAAGTCCAAACTATGGAATTGCATGGCAAAAAGGATACGGCGGCGGTGGTGGCGGTGGCTCTTCTTATAATTCTCCTGGAGGGCAAGGAGGGATAAACGACCAAAATCAATCTTCTTACGGATCTGGAGGAAACGGAGCATCAGGCGATTCAAAGTCTATAGCTACGCTATACGGATGCGGAGGAGACGGAGGAAATGGCGGCGGCGGTGGCGGCGGCGGCGGTGGGTCTCGTATTCAGCTTTGGGAAACATACACCAAATACACAACCGCGGATGGTTCTTCTGGTGGACATGGTGGTAAAGGAGGAGC
>CYGL01000666.1_pt1 | contig 11740 bp, 21 predicted proteins | sample 485531 | NCBI WGS metagenome assembly CYGL01 (sample SAMEA3497897, study PRJEB9818) | human gut metagenome | reverse complement strand
GATTACTCGGTCTACATTTCGTACACCATCGTTCTCTATAAGCTCTTCTATTAGAGGCTCGCTGTATACTCTTTCTACATTAGGGTGTCCTGGTTCGTATTCATCCAATAGCCACTCTAATATTAATCCTTCGCCATATGCCCTAATCTATTTAGTCATGTGGCATCCTTTTCTTCTTTGTACCTTACTGTCTTTAAAGACTTCAGATATGATTTTATCTGGCTAATCAGCTAGGAGGTAATCGCAGTGTTTATTAGTAAAGTATGGGTAAATTCCTTTGCGTTCATTCTCAAACAGAAGCCTAGCATTGTAAAACGTAAGCAATTTACGTACATTCTCGTAGTATTCTTCTGCTGTATCTGGTCTTCCGGAATACTCTGCAACTATTACATCTGTCCATGCCTCACCAGCTCTTACGCGCTTAAATATGAATGTAGAACCAAGTGAGTTTGTAAAGCTATCGTCGTGGTCATAAGGATCACATCCACCTATATATAAACCCAAAGGTGGATCCTTTACTGGATACTCCCATATAACTACAGATCCATGAGGTTTATCGCCTTTCTTAAGAGGGTAATTAGTTATATCTCCACTAGGCTTTTCTGTAGCCTTTACCTGACCGTTTCCATCCCATTCTAGATCAACTATATGCTTCATGCTCTAAAGCTTCTTATTGGTCCTTATTCTGGTCAACTGGTCCATCAATAACTTTCTAGGGAATATATTCTTACCAAGCTCAAGTACAGCCTCTGCTGGCTTTATAGGACGCTCTGATATAAATCGGTCTATAGATTGCTAACTAGCACCACCGTCCTTTACTTTATTCCTCTGATCTATGAGATTCTCTATTGCTTTCTCTTTATAGCTATTACCATCTTTGTCCATATAAATCTAGTTACCATCATCATCAAATGATTCTAGGTTTGAATAGGCTGGAACAAAGAATGCGCATTCTGTATTCTCTCTACCTTCGTCCCATATATTAGGGAAACTGAGAACATTGTAAGACTTAGGTTTGTAGAACAACTCTTTCAATCCTTCAAAGCTAGCACCTTCTGTACCTCCCGTACCAAAAGCTATCATCAACCCGAACGCTTTACCATCGTCAGTTTCTACCGAAGGCTGTTCTATACGCCATGCATCAAGAAGGCTAGGGAACTTACCTCCCTCCTCCCATAGTACAAGCTTAGCACGAGTACCACGCACGCGCTCTGGATCGTTCTTAAGTGTTATACCCGTTATACTTGACAAGTATCCTTGCTCAGTCTGTTTACCAAACTCATCGGTAATCTTGTAACCTGATGTTCTCTCCATACGTGTAGATACGAGTCTCTGTTTAGCCCATGCCGTATGCTTATCAAGGAAGTCCATTATCTACCAAGCTTTAGTTAACAAGCCATCGCCTATAAGGAATTTCTATTCTGATGCTATAGCAAAGTTCTTAGAGCCTGGTATAAGCATATAGTTCCTAACTAGCATTGACCCTCCTTTAAATGAGTATCCCCTTTGGCGACATTTTAACACCGCCATATGTTTGCCTTCCAACTCCGCTTGTTCTATAGCACAAAAATAATAGTAATCATAGTCCCAAAAACTAGGGAACTCAAGTATACGCTGTCTTCTCTTTCTGAGATTTCCCTCTCTATCAGTGTATTCCTCTTCCTTAAGTCGCATAATTGGACTATAATTTAGATAGAAGTAGTTGTATCCAGTTATACCTTCTCCGTCTGGAGCAGTATATCCGTTGATGCATCTATACTGTTTCTTGCTCCCAATATTTGTTATAATCAGTAGTACCTCTAGGAGCTAAGGTATAGCATCCATGTTGCTGAAAGAAGATAGCCGCCTATCTAAACTTATCTGTATCATGGAGTCTCTAATTAAAGTCTACCATAATTATTTAACATCAAAAGCAATTCTGCGAACAGTTCCTTGCTATTCTTTTTCAGGGAATCTAAAACAAACAGTTTCGTGATCAATAACTCCAATACAACACTTATCGATAAAATTATCTGCGCCATTATATTTCTAAATCCAATCATTGAGCTCATCAACATGTTTGTAGTCACTATTGTTTATCTGCTATATAGCTCTTTTTGCTATATTAATATCATTTGTATTCATTATTCGTACATTCCTATTATTCCGCCACCTTTGACTCTACCAGTTTCAGCTTGTTCTGCTTTAGCTTGTTTAGATGCTAAATCAAGAGACTTAATAATTCCACTAACATCTTTAAGTATAGCAGATAATTTCTTAGCTGTATCTATGTCAAGTTCCTCTTCGGCGTACATATCCATTGTGTTCATTATTCCCTCTGCTGCACTTTTAGAAGATTTAAGCAGTCTGGTAGCAGGAGTCTCTTGGAACTCCTGGAACCTTTTTGCTAATTCTTTTACAGTGTCATCAGGTATATATTTCTCATCATTAAATACATCTTTAGCTACTCTCCATGTGCGTTCTTTCTCTGGGTATGCCTCATATGGACTGTTCCACTTATATCTCCACACTATGAATTCAATCTTCTTTAATGCATCTTGTTTGTCTTTAGCATTATTATAGAAATCTTTAAATGGAGGTATAGCTAAATCATCTGTACTTAATTGTATTTTGTTCTATATTATATCAAACATAATTATATGTCATATTTACCAATAGAGTATTCCCATCCTATTTCAACCCACCATTTTATCGGATTAGCAGAAGAAGGAGAATCTATATAACAAACTCTTGGTACGCATTTTGCTATAATCATCCAATTTTCGTCAATAGAAACAGATCCAGTCAATGCTGTATCACTATTACTTGGGTCATATGCGCGGTTAAATACGCCATTTATCGTTACTGCTCCGCCTGATTCATTTTTAATAACAAAATATTGACCTATATATTCACACGCTTCGTCAAATGTTGTATGATGGTCTGTTTTTTGAGTATCAAAGCATGGCAACAAAACACTTCCGTCACTTAATACATCATAACCAATTTCTATGAACGTTCCACTTTTATCAAGGTCTAACTCATATAGCCATGCACCACCAGTATCCTAAATCTATGTAAAATAATCGTCAAAGTTACTAGGTGTTATAACTAACTTTTTACGTTTTGTAAAACCATATATTTCACAGTCGTTCTATTTTACATGACCTGTATCACTAACTGTAAAAGGCGCTGTTGATAAATTTGAATTACTAAACTAACCTGCCCATATTCTAATGTTACCTTTTGTTACAGTTGAAGGTAATGAAGTAATTTTTCAAAGATTTGCTAGATGTCATACCTGCAACAATCTTTTTATTATCGTTACTACCATCAGTTATAACAATCTCTTCTGAAGACAACTCTCTTATATAAGCTTGATTAGCAATCATTTTTTCTGTTACAAAACTTTCAGTAACAGCCATCTTTTGCCAATATGTTGTAGAGCTTGGTTCTTGTGTCCAATTGTTAGCTTTTAATCCATCATGATTAACACATACATAATACAGATTATTGTGTACAACAACATCCTGATACATTACTCCATCGCTAGTAGCAACTGTACCATCAAAATACTCAGTACCAGAAGACCATGTTCCCCTCATTCTAAGAGGACTTCCTTTAAGTGTCTAAGGTGCTGCATCTTGACCATTTTTACCTGGAGTAGAAAAAGGAACTACAACAGAAGTATAGAACATATTAGATGGCTTTTCGTTTACATCTATATTAACAAAAGCGTATTTGCAATCAATAATACTTAACTCCCATACTGACGAAACTTCCTAAAAATTAGGAAATATTACATTTGATGTTGTGGATATACCGCCAGGGATAACATTTTACTAACACATTGCTGTTTTTTAAATGTGTAGAGGACGTATTACTAATAATCTTTGTTACATAAAATTTTACACTACCTGAATACGAAATAGAACCGTCATCTTTGTATTTTCCTGTTACTGTATTAGAAAAAACATCGACAGAATAACTAACTCCATTCTAACCATCTATACCGTCTTTAACTATTACAACAGTCTACTAATCTACTAAAACGTTGTCAAAATAAGCAATAACCCTAATTGTATTAGTAGCTGATGATATCAAAGACTACGATATTGTATCTTGTGTTAAATTCTATTCAGACGCACTATCTATAGAATATTTAAAAGACCATTTATTATTAGTTGTAATTGCCTAAGTTGGTGTTATCTACTAAATGGATTCGGTTCCTTTTACTTTGCTTACAAATACATCTATTGTATTAGGGTAATAACTACCTTTTGATAGTCTAAGTACTGGAATACTTAGAGTAAAGTTTATATGATATACCATTCTTCTCCGAAGTTAACTCCTAAAAGCTATATTGTAGCATATCTTGTAGTTTCTTCCCCAGTTACTGATGCTTTAGCTGTCAATTTTATCGTATAGCCACCGTTGGTGAAATTAAATTTACCTTTAGAAATATGTACATTAACGTCCTTACAATTAGAATCTTGTGTATTTTGTGAAATAGTAATAGAGAAATCACTATCAGTAGAAACTGTGCTACCATTAGCGTCTATTACAGAATACTCTAACGTATCTATGTTTACAGTGTTTGTACCATTGTAGAATCGTGCTGTACAAGTCTGATCAAACAACTAGTTAGTCTCATCGCTGTTTAACGATACAGCCATAGTGCCATTATCAAGGTTTAACGACACACCTTTACCAGCGTCTCCGTTTTGTGCATAATTAGACCACAGTGTTGGCGCACTATATTTATGCCAATAAGAACTGCCGTCATTATCCCCATATTTTCTACGCATTGAAACATATTGCCTTGAACCTGGGCCATAATAAGATGATGATAAATCTGCTGGATTATCGCTCCATCCAGTTCCGGCTAATATAAATTCTCGCTTGTTGTAATATTTTGAATTATAATAACCGTCAGAACCATCCTCTTCGCTATATGAGCCACCATCTCTAAATTCATTCGCTTTAGACTATTCGTTTGTATACCAATCATTAGGATGGCTTGCTGGATATGCTTGGTCATTATGTCCTGCCCAATATATATATTCAACACCATCTCCATCTGTACCATTATGTCCATAATGTGACCATAATACAGGTTTCGTCCAATCTCCCCATTTATTTGTCTCAGTATTCTTAGTTCTAATACAAGTCCATTCGCATGGTACTGTAGCAGATACACCACTAGGATTATCTGTCCAACCTTCATCTCTTGGAACAAAATCATCCTAGTCTTTTATATTTTGAGTTGGTTTTTCAACATTCTCATCTTCGCCTGCTAACTTGTATATTTGTTCTTTATCTGTAATGTCTGTACCAGCTTCTCCATCCTCACCAGTAATGCATACTGGGTTTATCCATGAACCATAAACGCCATTTGAAACAAAAGCAAACGTCATCCACGTATAATAGCCTTTGCTAGGATTTTCAGCGTTAGTACTCCACTTTGATTTTTCATCAGTAGATGAATAATCGCTAGGTCCTTTACCTGTATCTGGAATAGCTGGAGCTATAGTATTGCTATTTTTATTCTGGAAGAAAGCCTAATAGTATTTATTATCATCTTCACCACTACCACCACCAGATCCAACTATATCTATTGTTATATCTTCAGAGCTACTAAACGGATTATAAGACTTATAAGGCTCTCCATTTTTATTTATTATAAAAGTTTTGGCATTAGATAACATTGCGTTTACATCATCTTCTGTTAATCCTGGTGTTGTAGAACCTCCACCACCACTAGGCAACACGACGCTCTTAGAACCCATGTTGTTCTATGTTATAGTAAGAGTACTTCCGGTAACAGATACATTTGTAATCTCATAGTTCTTACCTACTCCGTTATTCTCTATATCAGAAACCCTAGACTCTAATGAAGATATTCTGGTAATCAAATCATTTATATCTGATTTAAGTGCATATTTAGATAAATCTAACTCTCCTCCAGGAGCAGTAAGCTTTTCAATCTGCTACTAAAACCCATGATTCTTTTGCATATCCAGTTAATTCTATATCTCCAGATATAATCTTATTTATATAGTCAGCTACGTAAGAAACAAGTTCATCATGTGTAACGTATTTCTTACTTTCTACCCACGCTTTAATATCATTCAACAATGATGGTTCGATATTATCTAGTTTAGATTTTATCTGTTTTACAACCTCTTCTAAATCATTTATAGAATCTTTACTAGCCTTATTGTTCCATGCGTCTTTTTCTTCTTTTGTTACATGAACATTATCATTATTAATATGATTTTTTAGCTTGTTAAGTAAACTTGTATAATAGTTTGCGGTAAAACGCCACAATTCCTATATTGGGTCACCATGTTTGTCGTGTTCGCAATCACAAACACAATTATGTTTTTTAACGACGTTTATCATATTTAAATTCTTTAATTGTTAACAATTTGTACTGTGGTGTCATCGAAGACCACGCCTAAAACGCCACAGTTATTTTATTACATGTAGTTTCTAAAATCTACAATTATACCTTTACCAATTTGATCAGATACCCATCTATAAAACTAAATACCTTCATAGCCATCTATGTCGTTAGCAACCAACATGGAATATTGTATACATTGATCTTCACTAAGTATATCTGGATAGAAATCAGCATATGCCATATTTGCTGTATATGTTACATCTTCTATTGTTGATGTATTAGGTATTGCGTATTTAAGTTTATCAAGAGAATCTTTAATCTATTGACAATCCCATCTATGATTAGATGTGTCTTTGTTATCTATGCCATCTAATGCATATTTTAATAACTTCGGAGAAAAGTGTTTACCGTACTTTAAGAAATAATCTTCAAAGTTATTTGTAGAATCATCGTTTAAAGAAATCTTTGCGACTTCTTTGTTTTCGCGTTGGTCATCACTGTGCCGTATTACTATTACCTTGCCCATTGTTAAATGTTTTTATAAAATTTGTAACAGTTGATTCCATTCTGTTTATAGACTCTTCTATTTTTGCAAATCTCTGTTCAGTCTCTTTCTTTTCCTTGTATACAGGATTTATGTCAGCCAATAATGCTGTAGCCTTCTCTATAACCTCTTTCTATTTCGGACTTGATTCTTATTATTTTTCAGCTGTTGTTTTCATTAGATTCGACTTCTCTTGCTAAGCATACTTTATCCGTAGATAATACTATATCTCCAGCATAAGTAATAGAAAGGTTTTCTGGTATAGTATACGTCGCTGTTTTATTAGATGACTCAATAGTTATGTCTACAACCATCTAAGACTAACCAATAGTCTATTTCTAGTTTAAATCCATATGTGGAAATCCTACTGATACAACCTTACCGTCAGTAATAGTCATATCTTGTTTATTCAATATATATACTGAATAATTCTGTTTTACATCTTTAAATGCCATACATATTGTATTATGTATAAAAGCCCACCTTTCGATGGGCTATTATACGTGTTAAACTTACATTACGCAGTAGCTGTTGTGGTTGTTTTAAGAGCAGCAATAAGAGTAGCATTCTACTTCTACTGTGACAACTCTAAACGAGCATCATTGTATCTTTGCTGCAAATCATTCTGCCAATGATTATTCAAAACATCTACAATGCGCTGAGTATTTGCGTTTGCGTTCGTTTTAAGATCGCAAGCCATCTAACTCATCTGGAAACCAAGGTTACTTGCAGCTCTTTCCAAACCTGAGTTTGTATAGCTGAAACCTGTCTGCATCTGATTAATTATATCTTTCTGCCCAAGTTGATTCTCGTAGCCCATCTTGATAATGTTCTATTGTGTCTGGCAGCAGCAGTTCTGCAATGCAGATGTAAGGTTAGCGTCTCCGAGATTTACAGCGTTTATTACGCGCTCTGCAGAGAAATTAACATTACCTGCTACTTCCTGAATTCCTGATTTAACGCAGCAAATAGCGTTATTCAATGCATTGAAATCACAATTCAGATTAGAAGCCAACTGATTTATAGCACCAGCATTGCCTCTAATGGCATCCATTACTAATGAACTATTCTGATTATCAGAGATCTGTGTGCGGCATTGCGTCAAGCTGACTCTGAATAGCGTTACCCTGATTGCTGTCCTGGTTATTCCACATACGCATTGCGAAAATCATCCAAATAAGATAAGCAAAAGGATTGTTCATATAATCATTCTGATTCATCATGGCTGCCATTGCCATTGGATCACAGTTATTCTTAGTAAGCCAAAGCGGCTACTAAAGCATCGTTATTGTCGTGACCTGTACAATAAACTTTCTCTATTGTATCCATAATTGTAAGTATTAAAGTAAAACAATAATGGACTAGGACTGGATAAATCCTAAGTCCTGTTATATAAGTGTATTTCTTACACGAGTTCTAGTATATTCCACCTACGAAGTGATAAAGTACCTACCCTCGGTTACGCATTGTAAAGAAGGCGTGGTAGGAATCTGTTGTTGCTAGGCGGGGCGAACGAACCCGTCCATGCTTCATTAAGACCTAGCCTTACTGCAGCAGCTTCTGGATGTTTAGCTTCAAGTGCTGCGATACGAGCTTCAAGTGCTGCAATCTTTTCATTATATACAGACTTAGTAATAAACTCGCTATCATTCTATAGTTCGCTAACCTTTGTAGGAACAGTAGGGAGTTCTGCCTTCTTAGCATACTATTCAAGAGACTGGTGCTCTGTAAGATAATTACCCTTAGGCTGCTTTGTATCAATAGCAGCAGTATTAGCAGTTACCTTCCGTTCAAGTGCTGCAAGATTATTACGAAGCTGAGTATCATCGTTTATTCTCTTCTGTTTCTCTGTATTAATCTTATCATCAAGATCTTTGTCTCCCTGGATTCTATTGGCAACTTCTTCTTCTGCTTTCTTCTGGAATATCTCAAAGCCCTGATCTGTAGCATCTCTAAGATTATGGAGCTCTTCTACAATCTCTCTAAGAGAATTATGATCATTATCAACATTGCCACCAAGCTCATCAATAATCTGAATAACTAGCATTAGCGTCAAGTACATCGCCCTTCATGTAATCACCTTTATTTCTAGAAATCAAAATCTAAGGTGTTCTTATACCAATCTAGTTATCCTTTACTCTTATATCTTTTAAAGGAGCCCTATCAAAATTTCTTGTATCTTTCATAATATTATAAAGTTTATAAACAACAAAAGGGGGTCACCTTTCGGTAACTCCCTTTATGCGAGCAAGTCAAGCTTGTCCCTCACTCACCTCAGCAGGTTTAACTGCCGCCGCTGGCTCTGGTACGGTCTGTGGCTGTTCACTAGTCTGCTCCTCAGATCCCGTAGCTGCGCTAACTGTCTTAATATCTTCGTTTGTTTGACCTGTGGAACCAAATCCACCTTCACCTCTTTCTGTCTTAGAAAGCTCTTCTACTTCCTTAATAGTATATTCTGGCTTTTTGAGTATAACTAACTGACAGAAACGTTCACCTTGTTTGTAAATAGCTGGAACTGTATCTGTAGTAGCCTTCATTATGGCAACTATTTCTCCTCTAAAATCACTATCTATAATGCCCAAAGAATCAGTAAGCATTAGTGACTTTTTCCAAATGCTTGAACGTGGAACTAATAGTCCAACATATCCTTTTGGGATTTCTACGGCAAGATCCGTATGATATACAAGCATAAGTTGATTAGCTTCATTTAATGTTGTAGTAATATTTGTGCATGTTAAATCAATTCCAGCCGCACCTTTTGTACCGCGAATTGGGAGGACTGCACTATCCTTTAAACGTTTAAACTTTAACTCCATATTATCTGATATCTACGAAATCTACAAACAAGTAATTGTTTGGGTGTTCATCAAACTCTTTAAAATTCTTTTTATTTCTTAACTTTGCATAAAGCTTTGGATATAGATCATCTATAATTCTTAAGAACTTATTATCGCTCTTAAATAACGATGTAGTACTTGAATATCTGTCTACAAGAGTAGGAATGTCTTCATTGATAAACTCGTATACAACCTTCCAATCATACTTTCTATTACCACCAAAGAACTTTATATTTTTATATTTATTCTCAAGCTGTTCGCAGTATGTTACTAAATCTATATTCTTGATATTCTATATCTTTAGGTTCTTTATTAAACTCAAGTATTACTCTAAGATAGCAATCCTTTTCATAATTTAGAAAATCGTAGAAGCTATTTAAAAGCACCATTGGAACATCAAACTCCATAGCTCCATGTCTTACTTGTACTTTGCCAGCATGCTTTTTATCAAAGCTTATCCTTAAATCGAATACTCTAGCTCCTAATATATACTGATCTACGAAATCGACATCCTGGCACTTTGCCATAAAATGAAAATGGTCTCATCCACCATTTCTTAGGACGTTGATAACTTAAAGAATTGTGTGATCCTATATTCATTGTTTTATGTTTTAAAATTAGTTACCCATGTAGGTGCTGCCCCCACTCCTCCGGGGTTCATAGCTCGACTATTGCATCCAACCCTAAGGTCAGCCTTCTCGTTTAGTCTGTCACGCTGCTTTCGCTTGCGCCTCGTCAACAGTGTCTTCCGAGTCAATTAGAGAAGGTTCTAATAGCGGATTATTTATTATCCCACTACCATCCAATATTTTCCAATGACTGTTCAACCAAAAAATGTCTTTATTGTACATTATAGTTCTAGTACAAGTCTTCACTCGCTTTGTTTTAACTTCATTAGCTTCTATTAAAGCCTTTGCAGCTTCTACAAGAGAGCCGTATCTTGCAAGCTCGTTCCAATCTTTATCATACCTTATTATATACTTCTGATTAGAATGCTTTTGACCTGATTCATTAACTATTTTTGTAACAACACATCTTCGTATTCCAAGTATTGAGGATACCTTTTTAATGCTTTTGACCTCATCATACTTCTCTTCAACCATCTTTCTTAAATCGTCTGGGATATCATATTCAGAACTATTAAGCTGCTGATTTCTGCTTCCATACGTTGAAGTTTGACTATGGCAATTAGGACATAAGAATCTAAGATTTTCTAACCTATTGTCATTGTTTACGCCGTTTATATGATCAAGTTCCAAACTTAATGTTTTTCCTTGCCATTCGGTGCATCCACATATTGCACATTTGTATGGGATTAAGTTATTTTTAATAACGTATCTCCTTAATACTGTACGCTGATGCTTACAATTTTCTTTTAGTATATCTTCTTTCTTTACTATTGTTTAACTTGTTTGTGTTTATAACAGCGGATTTACCTTTGAATATAGAATAATCTAAATTAAGATCATCCATTCTTCTTTTTACTTGGGTAATATCCCCAAGAGTTTCCTTTAACTGTATAGCCAAGTTTTAAACAACACTTCAGATATTGTTGAACTTTTCTTTGAGTAACTCAAACAAACTGTTCGTCTGAGAGTTTATATTATTTTATTTTCCATTATTATATATATTCAATTATTCTATTGGACAAAAAGAGCCCGGCGGCGCTAGCTAACGTACGCAAATGGGCGAATATGTAGATCTTAACCTTGAGACCTACCACGAGGAATGGTTTCTAGCATCACCACTTAAGCTGGACCTCCTTCGTGTCTTTGTCTTCGTCCAGATAAGTAACGGCATCTGGTGCAATACCGGACTAATGTACTATATTTAACGTACTAACTCTAGCCAAGCTGGTCGTGCTCGCATAACTTATGCGACCTATAAAAACTACATTTTTTGTTATGAAAATAATGAATGTTGGTCGGAGGGCTCGGATTCGTAACGCGCGACCTCCACGGTTATGAGCCT
>CYGL01000665.1_pt1 | contig 11755 bp, 13 predicted proteins | sample 485531 | NCBI WGS metagenome assembly CYGL01 (sample SAMEA3497897, study PRJEB9818) | human gut metagenome | reverse complement strand
CCCCCCCCCGACCCCCCCCCTACGTCACAAACCACGCCCCCGCCGCCATCTTGAGTGCGGCAGGGCGGGGGCTAAAATGGCGGGACCCAATCATTTTATACTTTCACTTTCCAATCAAAACCTGCCACGTCACAAAAAAGGGGTGGAGTTTTTCAAACTATATAACCAAGTGGGGTGGCGAATGGCTGAGTTTACCCCGCTAGACGGTGCAGGGACCGGATCGAGCGCAGCGAGGAGGTCCCCGGCTGCCCGTGGGCGGGAGCCCGAGGTGAGTGAAACCACCGAGGTCTAGGGGCAATTCGGGCTAGGGCAGTCTAGCGGAACGGGCAAGAAACTTAAAACAATGTTTGTTTTACAGATGCAAAATCTAAAGGACTTATCAGCCAAAGACTTCTACAGAAAAACTAAATACAATACAGACACACAAAATCAAATTTGGCTATCTATAATAGCTGACTCTCATGACGGTTGGTGTGACTGTGATCACCCTTTTGCTCACTTGCTGGCTAGTATATTTCCTCCTGGTCACACAGATCGCACACAAACCATCGAGTATATCTTGGCTAGAGATTATACACAGAAATGCCTTTCTGGTGGGGCCGACGGGGAAAATTCTGGTATGGCCGCCGGAGATTTACCAGGCGACGAAAAACCTACAAAAGAAGATATAGAAAAAGACCTACCTATAGGAGAAATAGAAGATTTACTCGCCGCCGCAGAAAACGCAGAACCAAGGTAAAGAAAAAAAAAGATTTCTTAGACTATTACAATGGCAGCCAGACTCTATTAGAAAATGTAAAATTAAAGCCATAGCTGCCTTAATGATGGGTTATAATGGTATGCAGCACAGAAACTATACAACTGATCAAAATGACTGGACCCTACCTAGAACCCCGGGGGGAGGTGGCTTTTCAACAACTGTATTTTCACTCCAATACTTATATGAACTATACCAACTTAAAAAATGTATATGGACTTATCCAAATGCTAACTATGACCTATGTAGATACACAGGATGCAGATTTAAATTTTTCAGACATCCATGGTGGGACTTCATAATTAATTATACCTTAATGTACCCCATGACATTAAATTATACAGACTATATGGAAACCCAACCACTCAGAATGCTCCTACAACAAAAAAAAATTGTTATACTTAGTTTGAAACATAAACCATCAGGTAAACTTTATGTCACTAGAAAATTTAGACCACCAAAACAAATGGTTAACAAATGGTTCTTTCAAGACATGTTTGCTGCAAAACCACTAATTTTAATAAAAGCTGCAGTATGTGACTTATTCCAACCAGACTTAGGTCCATCTGGAGGAAACAGATTAGTTACTTTAAAATGCATAGACATTCACTCATTATATATAACAGGAAATTGGGGATTACCAAGTACAACAGGATACTCACCTGTTGCTACTTGGGGAAATCCTAAACAAGTAACTATAACAAAAACTAACAATACTACTGAAACCATTCAAGTAGGAGAATCAGGCCACGGTGTAAACTACACCAACGGATGGTTTCAAAAGAAAATATTACAAAGCCTTAAACTTACTGTAGCAGGTGCTTCTGGTGAAAAAACTGCTACTTACACAGCTAGATACAATCCATCTTTAGACACAGGTGAAGGAAATACAATTTACCTATGCTCAATAACTGCAGATAATTATAGACAACCAACCACAGATAAAGTAATAATTGCTCACAACCAACCACTTTGGATGCTACTATTTGGATTTTTAGACTATGTAATACACATAAAAAAAAGCAAAGATACTATGAAAATATACTACCTTATGATAGTATCACAATTTATAGAACCACAAACATATACTTACTTTCCAAAAACACACTTAATTATAGACCAATCTTTTATAAATGGAGCAGGCCCATTTAACACAACAGTTCCAGATGCATGGTTAACAAAGTGGTATCCTACACTGCTATACCAACAAGAGTCAATAGCTAATATAATAAAAGCCTGGGCCCTTTATACCTAAGCCAGACCCCACAAAACAAAACTGGGAATTACATTATAAAGCTACATTTTATTTTAAATGGGGAGGCTCACTTCAACAACAAACAAATGTTGATAACCCACAGGGAAAAGGAGACTATCCTGTACCCGATACAATCCAGTCAGCAGTACAAGTCACTGATCCAACACTCCAAATACCAGAAACAATGCTTCACAACTGGGACTTCAGAAGAGGCTACATTACAAAAAAAGACTCTTAAAAGAATGTCAAAACACCTTGAAACTAAATCAATTGTATCAACAGATTCAGACAGCGAGCCTGCACAAAAAAAGAAAAAGACAAACATCTCCATGCCACTCCTCCAAGACCAACAAACACAAGAAACCAAATGTCTCCTCTCACTCTGCGAAGAAGATTCATGCCAAGAGCAAGAAACACAAACAGAAACATCACTCAGACACCTCATCAACCAGCAGCACAAACAGCAGCAAGGAATCAAGCTCAAGCTCCTACAGCTCCTCACTCACATGAAAAGATCTCAACAACAACTACAACTACAAACAGGAATACTAGAGTAACTTTAACAAGATTTAAAGAAGGATTTGAAAGAGAGACAGAAAACCAGTTAGCATATGCATTCAGCAGACCCCCTAGACTGTTTAAAGAAGATACCCCTTTTTACCCATGGCTTCCACAACCAGTACCCCTTGTAAACTTTCACCTTAATTACAAATTCTAGGCCTACAATATTCACTTAGTGGTGTATGTTTATATAAGTCACACCCCCAAAAAAAATAATAAAATTGTAAAAAATAAAAAAAAATAAAAAATTGCAAAAATTCGGCGCTCGCGCGCGCTGCGCGCGCGCGAGCGCCGTCACGCGCCGGCGCTCGCGCGCCGCGCGTATGTGCTAACACTCCACGCACCTAGATTGGGGTGCGCGCGCTTGCGCGCGCACCCCAATGCGCCCCGCCCTCGTTCCGACCCGCTTGCGCGGGTCGGACCACTTCGGGCTCGGGGGGGCGCGCCTGCGGCGCTTATTTACTAAACAGACTCCGAGTCGCCATTTGGCCCCCCCCTAAGCTCCGCCCCCCTCATAAATATTCATAAAGGAAACCACAAAATTAGAATTGCCGACCACAAACTGCCATATGCTAATTAGTTCCCCTTTTACACAGGTAAAAAGGGAAGGTGGGGGGGCAGACGCCCCCCACCACCCCCCGCCGGGGGGGGCAGAGCCCCCCCCCGCACCCCCCCCTACGTCACAGGCCACGCCCCCGCCGCCATCTTGGGTGCGGGCAGGGCGGGGGCTAAAATCGGCGGGACCCAATCATTTTATACTTTCACTTTCCTAATTAAAACCCGACCCACGTCACAGCAAAGGGGTAGGGAGACTTTAAAACTATATAACCAAGTGGGGTGGCGAATGGCTGAGTTTACCCCGCTAGACGGTGCAGGGACCGGATCGAGCGCAGCGAGGAGGTCCCCGGCTGCCCGTGGGCGGGAGCCCGAGGTGAGTGAAACCACCGAGGTCTAGGGGCAATTCGGGCTAGGGCAGTCTAGCGGAACGGGCAAGAAACTTAAAATATATTTTTTTTTTTAGATGAGCAGATTCTACAAAGCCAGCAACTACAATGGCATTACCAAAGAGCAAATGTGGATGTCTGCAGTCAATGATTTTCATGACTCCTTTTGTAGATGTTGGCATGGCTTTGCTCACATGTTAGATTTAATATTTCCAGATGGTCACAAAGATAGAGATTTAACAATTAGACAAATTATTGAGAGAGATTTACAATGCCATTCTGGTGGAGACGGAGAAGAAAACCTTGGCTGGGCAGATGGAAACAAAGGCGATACAAAACAAGACAAACCAGAAGACGCCGCCGCAGGAGAAGATATAGAAGACAAAGACCTCGCAGAACTACTTATCGCCGCAGAAGACGCCACTACAAGGTAAGAAGAAAGAGAAAAAAAATACCTTTAACTCAGTGGCAACCAGAAAGCATACATAGATGTAAAATTAAAGGACTAGGAACAATAGTACTAGGAGCTGATGGAAAACAAAGCATATGTTATACAGTCTACAAGGATGACTGGACTACTCCAAAGACTCCTGGGGGAGGTGGGTTTGGAGTTGAACAATTTAGCTTACAATATTTATTTTATGAATACCAAGCTAAAAACAATATCTGGACAACTTCTAATAAACATAAAGACCTATGTAGGTACACAGGCTGCAAATTTACAATATTTAGACATCCAGAAACTGATTTTATTGTAGCTTATGATATTCAACCTCCATTTATAATAAACAAATATACATATATGATGATGCATCCACAAATGATGCTACTAAGAAAAAAAAAAGAATTTTACTTAGTACTGCTACTAACCCCAAAGGTAAAGTAGCACTAAGACTACATATTAGACCACCTAAACTAATGACAAACAAATGGTTTTTTCAACAACACTTTAGCAAATATGGCTTAGTTACCCTAATGGCAACAGCAGCTAATTTTAGATACAGTAAATTAGGCTGCTGTAATCAAAACCAAATAATAACATTATATGCCATTAATCCAGGCTTTTATAAAGACTCCTCATGGGCTCAAGATCATGGAAGCCAGCCCTACAAACCATATAGCACATTTCCACAAACACTTACATACAAATACATAGATTTAAGAGACCAAAAACAGCAATACACCATGACCTCAGCGGAAACTGCAGACTACTTAAAATCTGTTAACATCAGTACAGGATTTTTTAATTATAGAATATTAAGATCCTATGAAATAAGAAACTCTTCTAGTGAATTTGGTATGCTACCCATTGTAATTCTTAGATATAATCCTGCTTTAGATACTGGAAAAGGTAATAGAATATACCTTACCAGTGTACTAACAGGACAATACAATGTGCCAAAACAAGATGAACTTATTTTAGAAGGCTATCCACTATACATGATGCTATTTGGCTTTACAAGCTACATTAAACATGTTTTTAAAGACAGTGCATTTTTTACAGGACACATGATTTGTGTAGAAAGTCCAGCACTGTACAGAGTTAGAGGTAAAGAAGAACAAAAATATTACCCACTCATAGACCTAAATTTTATAAAAGGCACCACACCATGGGATTCAATTCCAACAGACACTGAAAAAAAATTTTGGTACCCACAATTAAAATACCAAATACAATCCATTAACCAAATTGTAGAATGTGGACCATATGTGCCAAAATACAATGAAACCAGAAATAGTACCTGGGAGTGTAACTATAGATATTCTTTTTACTTTAAGTGGGGAGGGTCTGCATCACCAGACCAAACAGCTGAAAATCCAAAAGAAAAACCTGACTATGATGTACCCGATAAAATCTACCAAGGACTACAAATTACTAACCCAGACAAAGAACACATTGAAACCATATTTAGACCCTGGGACTACAGAAGGGGACAAATTACAGACAAAGCTATTAAGAGAATGTATGAATACCTCGAAACTGATTCAGATGTATCAACAGATTCAGTCCACAGCAGTCCCCCACAAAAGAAAAAGAAGCTCCCTATGCTCACAGTACCCCAAGAAGAAAACAAAAAGATCAAAACATGTCTCCAGGAGCTCTGCAAAGAAAATATCTACCAAGAGCCACAAGACCAACAGCAGCTGTACAACCTCATCCAGCAGCAGCACCAGCAGCAGCAGCAAATCAAGCACAACCTCATGACCTTAATAGCAGACATGAGCTACAAACAAAAATCATTACTATACCACACAGGGCTACTAAATTAACCAGATTTAACCCAGGACACGAATGGGAAACAGAACAACAAGTAGCACAAGCATTTAGAAGACCCCCTAGACTTTTTAAAGAAGATAAACCCTTTTACCCTTGGCTACCTACTCCTACACCCCTTGTAAACTTTCACCTTAATTTTAAGTTCTAGGCCGACACTGTTCACTTAGCGGAGTCTGTTTATATAAGTTTGCACCCCAAAAAATTAGTAAATAAAAAAANAAAAAAAAAATAAAAAATTGCAAAAATTCGGCGCTCGCGCGCGCTGCGCGCGCGCGAGCGCCGTCACGCGCCGGCGCTCGCGCGCCACGCGTATGTGCTAACACACCACGCACCTAGATTGGGGTGCGCGCGCTAGCGCGCGCACCCCAATCTAGGTGCGTGGTGTGTTAGCACATACGCGCGGCGCGCGAGCGCCGGCGCGTGACGGCGCTCGCGCGCGCGCAGCGCGCGCGAGCGCCGAATTTATGCAATTTTTATTTTTTTTTTTTTTTTTTTTTTACACAGTTTGGGGGGCAAACTTTATTAAACATACACCACTAAGTGAACAGTGTCGGCCTAGCCTTTAAAGTTAAGGTGAAATTGGACTTTGGGTACAATAGGTAGCCAGGGATAAAAGCAGGAGTCTTCTTTAAAGTATCTAGAGGGTCTTTTAAAAATTTTGGCTAGTTCATCTTCTGTTTCTCTTTCAAAGCCTGGTTTGAAAGGTGTCATTCGATGCCTGTTTGTAGTTGTAGCATTCTCTGTTGTCTCTTTAGGTCTAGGAGGAGGTGGATGGTAGGTTTTGTTGAGGTGTTGCTGCTGCTGCTGCTGATGATGGATGAGCTGCTGGTAGGTTTTCCGGGTCTTGGCATGTACTTTCTTCGAAGAGCGAGAGAAGACTAGTTTTGCATCTCCTCTGTTCTTTTCCTCTGCAGTGGGGGAGCTCTGGTGTTGTTCTTTTTTCTTTTTCGTTGGGTGTTTCTGCTTCATCAGTATTGGAAAGTTGTATCAGATCTGATTGTTTTCTGACATTCTTTTAAGAGCTCCCTTTGTAATAATACCCCTTCTGTAGTCCCAAGCTCTAAGCATTGCTTTACAGGTTTGCCTGAGCGGGTTGCTGACTTGTATTCTTTCCAAGACTGTATCGGGGACATCATATTTACCTTGGTCTTTTGGGTTTGCAACTGGTTGGTCTGTAATTTCAGGACCTCCCCACTTAAAATAAAAAATATATTTAAAATTTAGGTTCCAGGAACTTTGTGGTAGGTAAGCATAGTTAGGTACAAATGGGCCTGTTAGTACAAAAGTGTTTAATATTTCTTGTTGTTTCATAGCACTAGGATACCATTTTAGTTTATCATTTTGTGTTAGTAGTTCATCATATGGCATTTTGCCTAGCAAAAAGGATTTGTCTATTACTGGAAAAACTTTTTGAGTTGTAGCAGTAATTAATTTAATTGCTGGTGACTCTACAACAAACATTGCTTGTAGTAAATAGTTTTTGTCTTTTTTGGCTTTAAGTATATAGTTCCATAGTCCAAATAAAGCCATCCATATTGGTTTTCCTACTATGATTAAGTCTTTGTCTGTTGGTTTAGCCCAGTGGCTGTCTGCTACATTTGAAACTACCCATACTGCTGACCCTTGACCTGTATCTTCATTAGGATTATATCTGCAGACTGTTATAGGAAGCTCATGCAGTCTATGTTGTTGGTAGTCTAAAACTTTTGTAGCTGTTAGTAGTTTTGTACAAAAAAAGCCATGGTCATAGTCTATGCTGCTGTAGTAAGTATCTAAACCAGGTTGAAAGGTTTGTTCTCCTTTGTTTGTTGGATAGTAGTAAGTTGGAGGTTTTGTTACTGGGTAGTTCAGATATGGAAGCCAAGGCCCTTCATGAACTTGAGCCCAGTTATGTGTGTTGGTAAAATCTGGTATTTAAGGCATAAAAGGTAATTAATTCACTTTGACTGTTAGGAGCAAAAGGTGACCATGAAAAGTTTGCTGCTGTGGCTTGAACTTGAAATAAATTTGCAGTTGCAAATTGCTCTTGAAAAAACCATTTAGTTATCATCTGTTTAGGTGGTTTTATTTTAACCACTATATTTTCTTTTGTCCTGTAGGATTTCTGTCTTGACTTGGGATAACTTTGTGGTGTTTAGATAATAGCATGTTTACAGGATGAAAAGATGTGTATGTATCTTTTTGAATTAAAAAAGGTGGCTGTCTGGTGTAGGATACAATAAAGTCTGTAGTTTTATGTGGATAAAAAATAAGCTTTGCTCCAGTAAATCTGCATAAGTCTTTGTAGTCATTGGACTTAGTCCATATATTTTTATGAGCTATCCATTGTTGATATAAAAATGAAAGGTTATAAACTTCACAGCCAAAGCCTCCACCTCCTGGGGCTTTTGGTTGTGTGTAGGAGTCTTTTTCATTTGTGTAGCAAAACATTTGTCTGCCTTGAGCTCCAGCTACAAGAGTCTGTAGTCCTATTATTTTACATTTAACAATGCTATCTGGTTGCCATTGTTTAATAGTAATTTTTTGTTTTTTTCTTCTTACCTTTTTATATTTTCTGCGGCGGCGGCGGCGGCGGCGAGTAGCTGGTCTATATTTTCTTCTGTAGTATCTGGATCTTCTTTTAGGCCAGCGGCGGCGGTAGCGGCGGATCCTCCTAGAGGTATACCAAGGTCGCTTTCTTCTAGCCCACCAGAACGGCATAGCTGAATATCTCTGGCAATTATTTGATCTATTGTTTTGTTTCTATCTTGGTGACCTGGGGGAAATATACAATCTAGAAGGTGAGCAAAAGGTGTGGGACAACAACAGCAAATATCATGGCCATCTGATATCATGGACATCCACATTTGGGTTTTTGTATCTCCATTGTAGGGTGTTGGTGTAAAGAACTTGCTCATCTGTAAAAAAAATATAGTTTTAAGTTTCTTGCCCGTTCCGCTAGACTGCCCTAGCCCGAATTGCCCCTAGACCTCGGTGGTTTCACTCACCTCGGGCTCCCGCCCACGGGCAGCCGGGGACCTCCTCGCTGCGCTCGATCCGGTCCCTGCACCGTCTAGCGGGGGTAAACTCAGCCATTCGCCACCCCACTTGGTTATATAGTTTTAAAGACTCCACCCCTTTTGTGTGATGTGGCAGGTTTTTATTGGAAAGTGAAAGTATAAAATGATTGGGTCCCGCCATTTTACGCCCCCCGCCCTGCCGCACCCAAGATGGCGGCGGGGGCTAAAATGGCGGGACCCAATCATTTTATACTTTGACTTTCCAATTAAAAACCGACCACGTCACAGCAAAGGGGTGGAGACTTTAAAACTATATAACCAAGTGAGGTGACGAATGGCTGAGTTTACCCCGCTAGACGGTGCAGAGACCGGATCGAGCGCAGCGAGGAGGTCCCCGGCTGCCCAAGGGCGGGAGCCCGAGGTGAGTGAAACCACCGAGGTCTAGGGGCAATTCGGGCTAGGGCAGTCTAGCGGAACGGGCAAGAAACTTAAAAATATTTTCTTTTTAGATGGGCACCCACTTTTACAGAAGAACACCATACAATCCAGAAACTCAAGAACAAATTTGGCAAACTATTTTTTCTGATGCTCATGGATGCCTTTTGTGGATGCTGTCAACCACTAGCACACCTGCTATCACATTTGATTCCTTCTGATACACAAATATAGACACTGGACTGTAGACCAAGTAATTAAAAGAGAACTACAAGGAAAACAAATGCCTTTTTGGTGGAGAAGAAGAAGAAAATGGTGGTGGGGAAAAAGGAGATACTACAGAAAAAAGTACCCAACAAAAAGACAAAGACGAAGAAGAAGATACAAAAGAAAATATAGAAGAACTTCTCGCCGCCGCAGAGGCCGCAGAAAGAAGGTAAGAAAAAAGCTACAAAAACTTAATGTTAAAGTATGGCAACCACAGACTATTAAAAAGTGTACAATTAAAGGATATACAGTTAACTGCATGGGAGGTCATGGCAGACAATATGTTTGTTACACTGATAACAAATATAGATGGACTCCAAGACTAGCACCCGGAGGTGGGGGCATAGGAGTTGAAAAATATACCTTACAATATCTATATTCAGAATACCAACGAGGAAATAACATATGGTCTACAAGTAATAAATATTTAGACTTAGTTAGATATACAGGTTGTCAATTTAAATTTTATAGACATCAACATTTAGACTTTATTGTATACTACAGCAGAGATTATCCTATGCTACTAGAAAAATACACATACTCTTTTACACACCCTTACTCTTTACTAAAAAGAAAACATCACAGAATTATTCCTAGCATGCTAACTAAACCAAAAGGAAGAAACTATGTTATTATTAAAATTAAACCACCCAGACAATTATCAACTAGATGGTTTTTTCAAGAAAACTTTAAAGATACAGGTTTAATACAATTGCATACTTCTGTCTGTGACCTTAGATACACCCATTTAGGATGCTGTAATGCAAATCAATTAGTTACATTTAGACATTTAAACTTAGATATGTATACTCTCGCTGGCTGGGGAAATGCTCACCCACCAGGCACTACAGTTACCGCAAAGTGGTACAGACCAAATGCAAAAGAAGCACAAATAAACAAGGTTAAAATAGGGGACAAGCAAGTTACTGTTAACTGGCCTACAACAACTACTACTACAAAATGGGAAGATACTATTAACAGAAAAACAGGCTGGTTTCAATCAGCCTTAATGCTAGCCACTGAAATAGTAGACCCACCACAACAAATATTACCTACTAGAATATCAAGATACAATCCAACAACAGATACTGGTATAGGTAACAAAGTATACTTTGTCAATGTAGTTAATTACTCATTTGAACCACCTGAAACTGATAAACTCTTAATAGCACAAGACCTACCCATATGGCAAGTTCTTCTAGGATTTCCAGACTTTATTAGAAAAACTAAAGGAGACACAACTTTTTTAATATCATATTACTTAGTAATACAATGTAAAAGCATAGAACCAGGAGGCAACCCAAACACAAAATATATAGTAATAGATGAAAACTTTGCAAATAACAGAGGTCCATATGGAGGAGACATTACTACTTACATGGAAGCTCATTGGTACCCCTCCTACCCTTACCAACAAGAAACAATTAATGCCTTTGTTACTTGTGGACCATATATGCCTAAACTTGATAATCAAAAACTAAGCACATGGGAACTTAAATCTTCCTACAAATTTTATTTCAAGTGGGGAGGAGCTGAACTTCCAGAACCAGAAGTTACAAATCCAAAAGACCAAGCTACCTATGATGTACCCACTAACCTCAGCCAGGCAGTACAAATTGCTGACCCGTCAAAGCAGTCAGCAGCCAAAACCCTCCACCTCTGGGACTTTAGAAGGGGACTCATTACACCAAAAGCTCTTAAAAGAATTTGCCAAGACTCAGAAACTGATGAATCTGTCTACTCAGATACAGAGCAGCCTCCAGAAAAAAAGAAAAAGATCACACAAGGAAACAGCCTCCCATGTGTCCACAAAGAGACACAAGAAATCCAGGAATGTCTCCTCTCACTCTACGAAGAACCTACATGGCAAGAAGCACAAGAAGACAACCTCCAGCAGCTCATCCACCAGCAGCAGCAGCAGCAGCAGCAAATCAAGCACCAGCTCCTCAAACTAATAACAAATCTACAAAAGAGACAATCTGTATTACAACTGCACACAGGAATATTAGATTAACCAGATTTGCCCCAGGACATGAGTGGGAAACAGAACAACAAGTAGCACAAGCATTTCTAAGACCCCCAAGACTTTTTAAAGAAGATACCCCCTTTTATCCCTGGCTTCCACAACCTGAACCCCGTGTAAACTTTCACCTTAATTTTAAGTTCTAGGCCGACACTGTTCACTTAGCGGAGTCTGTTTATATAAGTTTGCACCCCAAAAAAATTGTAAAAATAAAAAAAAAAAAAAAAAATAAAAAA
>CYGL01000664.1_pt1 | contig 11758 bp, 12 predicted proteins | sample 485531 | NCBI WGS metagenome assembly CYGL01 (sample SAMEA3497897, study PRJEB9818) | human gut metagenome | reverse complement strand
CTAAATTCGAAATACACTTATTTTATACTATATTATATACGTGATTATTTGGGGTAAGACAAAAAAGGAATTAGTTTTTAGCTAACTCCTTTAGTGCTTTTCTTTTTAATTCAACGATATAATCATAGGAATAATGTATAAGATACGATTTTTTTGTTATAGACATTTTATTGCAATAGTAATATTGGAGTATTTGTTTTTGCGTTTCAGTCAAATTTGTATTTCAATAATCTTGTTAAATTTTCTTACTTATTCCTTTTGTTACCTTTAGTTTCTTTGCTTTAAGTATATCTTTTATATCAAAATAATCTCTAAAATAATAAGAAAACAAAGTAAGTGTAATAGAAAGTATCAATGCAGTTAGTATAGATGTTGCTTTAGGCAGTTCAAGTATTGTTACAACTATAAATACTATTATAGATATAATACTACACTTATATAAGTTACTAGCGTGGCATTGTTTATTATATAGTGGTCTTAACAAATAGAAACCTATTATTGTTATTATTATTTCGTATATTCTATCGTTTAGCCAACCAACGCATAAAATCGCTAATATTGTTAATATGCCAAGTATATAAACCATACATTATTTTAACTTAATCTTTGTTTTTAGCCAATTCATTCTTAACATTATCTAACATTTCTTTGTAATACTTTGTTAGTGTTTCTTTATCTTCTATACGATGTAGTTTAGCAATTTCATCAATTAAAATCTCATCTTTTTCGCCAAAGAATAAAAATCCCCAAGAACCCATATTAGTTATTTCTCCTTTCTTCTTTTTTATATTTTATAAGCAAATTGTATGAATACATTAGAAATACCATTATTACATAATCAATTTGCATTATAATCGATATTAATGCGTTATTATCATCAAAATTACCAAATAGTAAATTTCTTATTAACATTAATAAAACTTGTAAGGCAATTATTATTAACAAGCAAATTATATTTCTAGTTATTTTTCTATTAAATATTGTAGTAACTACTAATAATATTACTAAATCTATGATAAATGCAATTATTGAATTATACCAACATATTATACTTTTTAATATTAATAGTGGTATATAGACTAAACATTGCTTTTTGGTAAGTAATTTCTCATCATTTAATGTCGCTAATACGAAATAACTAGAAAATAGATTTATAACACAAGCAACAACCATTTTTAGCCACATATGATTATCTATAAATTCACATATCATTACAAATCTTTCATTCTCTACACTTATTGTAAAATCTAATATTCCTAATAGATTTAATATCAAAGATACAAATAATACTACCCAAGCGTATATTATTGCCCTTTTCATTACTCTATCGTTCATATAATCGCCTCTCCATTTATTATTATACTCTTTTTATACTTTTATTCAAGTGTTTAATACAAAAAAGTAATAGTTGCTCTCTTAACTATTACCTTTTTGCCATTTTATAGAGGGTAAGAAAATGTTAGCATATTTTTGATTCATTCTTTTCCCATCTATTATTATACACTATACTTATTTCTTTTACAAGAAAAAAGAGTGCTTTTTTACACTCTTCTTTCCAAACAAGGAATAAATGATATACTAGATTTCGATACTATTCAAAACCTACTATTATTTTACACCTTAACAAACATAATTACAACCCCATTTTCGTATTTTACATCAATAAGAGTGTAATTTTGCTCAATTTCGTTGCTTTTCCCCTCGTAAATAACCTCGTTAGTGTCCACATCTATCACTCTCACATCATTTCCGTTGTATTGGTCTATGATGTCCTCTTTAGCGTTGTCGTAAGACTTAGCAATTGTGGGAATAGATACTGCACCGATAATTGCTATAATTGCAATGCAAACTAATAACTCTACTAATGTAAATGCTTTCTTCATATTTTAGCACCTTTCTAATTTCTTATTAATATATTCTTGTTCTTCTTGTTCACTTATTAATCTATTACCAATGTATTTCATATCTTTGATAACATATTTGTTACTTATACGTGAAGATGTAAGAATACCATTAGTAAAGATGTTAATATGTTTTTCAGTTCCAACGTTGTAATATCTTACTTGCTTTTTAACAATATGTTGCTCAATTAATGTAGTTTTTGAACCATCTTGAGCAAATGTATGAGTTCCAATTGGAGTTTCTTTTACACCTGTATGAGTGAATGACTTTAATTCATCATTGTAGATACGATGATAACCAATATCACCACCTTGACCAACAAAGCCAATTTCTACACCATTGCTAAACTTACATAAGTTATATTCGTGTGCTATTTGTGGTTTAGTTACCCAACAAGGTTTAGCCTTATCAAACTTACCATCGTAGAAATTCCATACAAGCAATTCATCATCATATGTTATATCTTCAATTGGTTTAGTTGAACCATCGGCTAATGTTACTAATGTACCCTCAATTAAACATATATAATCTGGCATTGTTTCAGTTCCAGTGAAACCAGTAAAGTCACTAACACTAGCTTGAGTTGTTCCCTCTAACGCTATAACGGTATATAAGATATCAGATGAACCTCCAGTAAGACCTTTATATAAATCAACACTAGTTTCAGTTTGATTTTTTATATTTATTAAACTATCATTAGTTACCCACTGAGTTCCATTATATGTTAAATAAGTAATATCATTTTTATAGTAATCCTCAGTTAATTGTATACTATAAATCTTTGTCTTGCCCATATTGCTAATTCTACCAAATGGAGCATTTGAAGCATTAAATGAAATATAACTTGAAAACGGATTAGTCAATGTAACTGGCACTTGAGTGAATGAACTACCTTTAGTAAAGCTAACAGCCGTAGATTTCTCGCTATCTCTATAATTGTCGGCTTTTGCTTGCACAGTTAATTGATGTTGCCCATCTGCTACATTCCCCCAACCTGATAGAGTTGTTAGGTCTATGGAAACTTGAGATGTTGCTTTCTTGGAAGTGATGGTAATTGTAGGACTTGTTGAAGCTATTACTGTAAATTTAAATGTATTATTTCCAATATCACTTATAGTAGCACTAGATGAAACATTATCTATTATATAACCATCATTTAAAGTTACTGTGCAAATAAATTCACTAGGTGGAAAAGTAGTAGTTGTGCCACTTGTTGTTATATCTGGAGGCACAGAACCAATTGTAGGACTACCAAAATGTAATTTTTGAATATTATTATCAAATACAAATGTTACGTTTACCAATGCTGGCATATCATCACTCTCCTTTATGTATTTATTTCAACTGTGAAATGACCACTACCTTTAGTTTCTGCTTTTACACTTATGTCAGTATTCTTTAAAGTAATGGTATCATCAGTTGTATATTGTACATCATTTATTACTATTGGCACTGTTCCAACGGCACTTCCATTAAATTCTATTACAATATCATCTCCATCAGTGAATGTTGTTGTTACATTTCTAGGTAATGTAGTTCCTAAATCAACATCTTCTCCATTTATTAGCACTACTAATTGTCCAAATAAATCAACAATTGTTAAATTTCTTTGTTGTGGTTCAGGAATAGTTTCTTCTATTAAGAACGCAATGCCTAGACTTTCAATTACGTATTCTCCTATACTTCCTTCGTTTTCTTCATCTTTCCCTTCTATTGTCATAAAATCTACTTTACTAGTTGGCTTAATAATTACTAATTTTGTATTTGTAGTCATTGTTTCAGTTGCACTTACTTGTATTTTTAATGCACTCATAGTTTCAAAAGAATACACGGTAGATGTTTCATTTCTAAGGCAAAATATAGAGCAAGTATTAGTTAATTTATTGCAGTTATTTAAGTCAATAACATTTTGATAGTTATCTTTAATTTCTTCATCTATACTAACACTTAGCTTATTCCATATTTCAGTTAATGTCATTGTTTGATAATTGTTAAACACATACTTTGCATTATCTGATGTAATTTGACTTTCTACTTTGCTTAAATCATTTATTGAGGCAATTTTAGTATTTGTTGGTATACTTCCACTAATTAATGAATATGTTGGGTTCACTATATTACCCCCCCCACTTGTATTTATAGTAATTGTTATATTTTCAGTAAATGGTATGCCTGTAGTTGTAACATTTATATCTTCACCACTTAATGTTAATGTAGTGTTGCTTCCATATGTTGTTCCATTTACTTTCATTGCACTTGGAGTTGTTAATGTAATTGTATCTCCTTCATTAAATGTGTAAGGACTTGTTACGCTTGTTCCATTTACTTGAGTTGTAATATCACTTTCAAATGTTAATGTATGAGTTACTTTAGCAACATACGTACCAATTGATACATTGTCTACAAAGACTTCATAAGATGTTGCGTTTGCTACCTCATCAAATGTCAATGTTGTATCAGTAACTGCAACATTTGTTGGTGTAGATAGTTGAGGTAAAGCACTAACTGCTACTATCTCTATCGTAACATCTCCTGTGGGTTTGCTTATTGCTAGTACACCCGTTGACTTATTCCAATTGTAACTAGTAACATTGGTAACTGATACTCCAGTTGGTAGCTCATAACCACTATTAGCAGTAAATGTAAGTGTTAAGCCACCATTTTCTTGTATATTTGTTGCGTTTGCACTTGCACCAGTACAATTAGTAAGAGTTGTTGTGATTGTGTAAAGTCCTAGTATTGTGTAAGGCTTAAAGTAATAGTACTTTCCCCCTACAAGTGTTCTATTTACAACAACATTGCTTTTCTTCCAATGCTTGAATTTGTAGGTTGGAGTAGAGCCTTGCTTAGTAGCATTTGCTTGCAACCAAGTAAGTAAATCGCCTGTTGGTGCTGTCTCAAATGTAATTGTACGATAGGCTTGATTTGAATAAGTACCATACTCACAAGCAACAACATACTCAGTATCGTTTTTATAATACCAAAGTGTTTGAGGACCCATACTTGATGTACTATAAGCAATACTAACAAAATTCTCATTGTTAGATGTAAATGTAACACTTGTTTTTGAAAGTGTACCCATTCCTAAACTTTCATTCAATACCCACGTTTCACCACTTGATGGAGTGGTTTGTTTTACTAATTGGTTACCAAGAATAGCATAATTGTAGAAATCATAAGGCACATATTGAGCAGTTTCAACAACAATAGTTTTATAATTATTATTATTCCAAGTACCAGTATTGTAAGCAATAATAGAACCACTAGAATTAACGTAAGAAATTAAAAATTTAAGTTCATTGGTAATATTTAAATTAGTATAATTAGTAGAATTTGAAACAAAGTTTAATCCAAAAGAACTATTAATATTAGAACTAACATCATTAATACCCCACTTGTAAGTCCCAGCCTCTAACTCTACACCATCAATATTGCTTTTCATTGCAGTGATGAAAGCGTTAAAATTTGGTTGTGTAGGGTCTATTTCAATGTATTGGTAATTAGGATTAGTATAACCACCACTAGTTTTATAAGAAACAGTACTACCATACATCAAACGAGAAGATAAAGGGTCAATTTCAAAAAAAGTAAAAGAAGTACCATTTGATGTAAAAGAAATAGAAATACCTAATGGTTCTTCAAGTGAGCCATAAGTAATAGTATCTTTAAACTTAATCTTAATTAGTTTTGTTGATGGTGTAGTCTCAATATTTGTAGTAAACCAATTATAGAATGCTTCACTAACATTTGTTTGGTCAGCAGTAACAATTATTGTTCTTAATAATTTTGTATCATCAGCAGTATAAGTTACTACGCTACTGCTTGAAAAATCATAAAATGAAGTTGTCCAATTATTCATATTATTAGGTTTTTGACCCACACTAAATGAGCAACCATTAGGTGTTAAATTCCAATTGGTAATATCTTCGGGGGCTGATACATATGTGTTATTTGCAGTTAAACAATAGCCTTTAACCTCAGTAAAATTTGCTACATTAATATTTGATGTTGGATTTGTAATTGTTTGTTTAAAAACATAAGTGCCTGCTTTTATTGTTGCCATTCCTCATCACTCCTCATCTTGCACTTGGTAGATGTCGCCGTTTGTGTATTTATCATCTGTTGTGCCTGTGTATTTGAAATATAAACTTACGTTATCTTCAGTCAATTTTGCGTCCATTTCCGCACTTGTTGCTACTTCGGTAATACCTGCAACATCAACTGTAATATCGCTATTCATATACTTTCCACTTGTAGATACTACTCCATTGCTTGTAATGTAAGTATTTCCACTATAAGTTTCCATAGTACCTGTTAAGATAGTGTATGAATTGCTATAGAACTTTTGACCCTTTAATACTTGACTTGCTATAGCATTACCACTCAATGTAGGGTTAGGGACATCAATTACAACGTTACTAGGCATATATTTACCTGAAGTGTACATTGTTCCATTAGATTTAATCGTTGTACTTCCTGTGTAGTCTTGCATAGTTCCTGTAAGTTTAGATGTGCCACTACCATAAAACGTTTTACCTGCTCTTACGTTACTAGCAACTGCAGTACCATCAGGAATAAGCCCCTCGTAAGTACCTGTAATATAGCCAATATTTACACCTTTTTTGATGTTTTCAGGTAAGAATGTACTTGGCTTTACAACTGTAACTTTAGTCATTGTCTTTCCATCACTAGGTGTAATTACTTGATTACCACTTGCCATAGCCAATGCAACCTCGACTGTTTCTGTTGGCGATGATGGAACGTTTACTTTAAACACTATATCGTGTTCAACATAAGTATTTTCCGTTGCTAATGTTGTCGTGCCATTTGAAGTGATATTAAACTCGAAATCTCCCTCGCTAGCAGTTATGTTTATTGTAACGTTGCCACTAGGGTTTGATAATGCTAATGTAACGCTATTGCCACTAAACGTTGGTGTATAATCGGCATTTACTACATTGATGTTATTTACGCCTACAACGTATTGAGTACTCCAAGAATAAGTTAGAGTCCTTGTACCACCTTGGTCAATTTGGTAAACGTTTGAACTAGCAGGAGATACATTTGTTAGGTTATCGGTAATTGTATAACTTGTTGGTGTTGGTTGTTGTTTAACAAGTTGATTACCTAAAATAGCATAATTGTAGAAATCGTAGTCTATGTATTGATTTTCGGTTGTAGTAATGGTTTTGCAAGTATCATTATCCCAACTATCAATCATAAAAGCACGAAGATAATCAGTTGGCGTATTAACATAATCAATTGTAATTTTACCTGCATTTAATGACATTTTAACATAACTTACACTATCAGAAATAAAATTAAAAGTAGAATTATAATCAGTAAGAAATTCGGGAACATCTACCCACTTGTAAGTCCCTGCTTCTAATTCTACACCTTCGATGTTGTCTTTCATGGCAGTTATAAAATTGCTAAAGCTTGCTTGTGAAGTATCTATTTCGATTATTTTATATTTATAATTAGTCCAACCAATTTCATTACAACAAGTATGCCAATCGCCACTAATATCTTGATATTCTAATAAATCATTTAAAATACGTATACGTTGATAGGGAATACCACTACATACAAAGTTAATAGAAACATCAACACTTGTAGATAAATTAAAGCCATCTTTAAACTTAATTGTTATTGTTGTAGCACCAGAAACATCAGGTATTGTGTTGGCAAATCTTTGTAAATTTAATTTAAGTATCATTATCTTACCTCCCCATTGTAGTTTTTTATTGCTCCAGTAATTTTAACGCCTTTTGAGTAGCCTATTTTACCTAGTAATACATCGTTGGCAGTTATAGTTCCATCGCTTGTGTCTAATGTAGGCACGTTTATTGTTATATTTGATGGTAGATATTTCCCTGCGGTATATAATGTAGCATTAGAAGTTATTGTTGTTGAACCTGCATACGTTTCAATAGCACCTGTTTGCTTTGTTGTACTGTTTGAATAGAATGTAGCACCTTTTAAAACTTGTGAAGTTGTAGCGTTTCCACTAGGTGTAAATTCAGTATGAGTTCCTGTTACTTTAGCACCATTGATATAAGCAGTTTTACCACTCTTTATATCACTAGCTGTAGCAGTTGCGTCGCTTGTATAAGTTCCATTAATACCTAATATTGTTACTCCTGCTTTAATATTGCTTGCTACTAGGTTATTATCTTGTATTTGTGCATATTCGTAACTACTTACATCAGTTTTAGCAGTTGTAGTAATATTTATTGTTCCACTAGGTGACTGCATTTTAAGTATTTCACTTATCATTTGGCTAGGCGTGTAAGTATCAGTTTTTCCATTTACTTTTCTTATAGCATTAGCCATCTTTTTAAGTGAAGCACCATAGATTAAATATAGGTTTGTAGAATAATTATGAATTACAAATGTATTATTAACAATATCTAAATAGAAATCTCCTCCATCAGTTACAATATCGCTATCATAAATACAAGCACTTAATGTCTTTCCACCTTTATCTAATGAACACAAGTTAGTTACTATTGTTGAATAATATAAACTAACATCACTTTCTTTCAACTGATAATCATAAGTGAATGATGTAGTATTAACCAAATTACTATCTAAATACCAATTTATTGTATATGTGAATGTTTTTTAGTCAAATTACCATTAGTTATTAGCATTGCATATTGAGTACTAGTCAATGTAACATCTTCTTCTACAATAATTGTTCTATCACCAGTTGACCAAGAATTACCCATATAATCGTATGCAGTCTTTAACTGATATAATCCTGAAGCTTGTTTCTTACTATATTGAATTTTATCAAGTGACAATACCATTTGAATACAAGGCGTGCCAATTTCAGTTTTAAAACTCATATCTATTGTTGTTGATGTTCCATCTTCAGGTAATGTTGGCTCTAATTTCCAAGTATAAGTACCTTTAGTTAATACATTTTTAGTACTTGTTATAGCATTGATACTAAATGTATTTGTAGCAACCAAATATTCATATGTTGGTTCTTTTATTGTCGTATCATAAGTATAGCTATCTACAATTGTACTACCATTAAGCACATTTAATGTTTTTCCATCGCTTGCAATTTGCAAAGTAACCGATGTTATTGTACTGCTTATTGCTTTAGTATGGCTTACTTTAGCAACACCATCTAAGCTATAAGAAAATATATAATTCGCCATTTCTCTCTTACCTCCTAGAATGATGTTGTTTCGGCATTACCGACATCTAGACTTATTTTATTGTTCTCTATCTTAATTCCATTTCCTGCAGTATAGATTATATCGTGTGAAGCCATTAACCACGACTTAACACTTATTGTTATTGTAATTGTTTTAGCAACGTTAGTGTTATTCTCTGCGTCCAAACAACTATACACTAGATAACCCATTGTATGATTATTTCCTGCTAAAATATATACTTCATTGTCATAGATGATTTTATTCTCTTTGCTTGCTTGCAATGTTGCTAATTGAGCGTCAGTTAATGTGCCACTTCCACTATCACTAGTTAGAGTAACATATTGTACTGCTTCATCGGCATTTGTTATTCCTGCAGTATAGAAAATAGTATATGTTGAACCATTTTCACTAACATTAGCATATCTTGCTCTAAATCTCCAATGATGTATATTTGTATTAACAACTTTATGTACTTGCATTAAATTCTTTACTGTTGGGTTTGTTGTAACGCTATTATGTATTGTAACTAGGTTAACAAAGTTACCATCTTTATCTTTTAATCTAATTGTATAACTATCACTTATATTACCAGTGTATGTTAAGTCCATAGCATAACAAGTAGAGTTTTTAAATACAAAATCACTCAATGAACTATCAAGCGTAAAATCAATATTTGTTCCATTTAATGCACCAGTAAATCCTAAAAGGTATTCGTAACCTGCCTTATTAAGTGCTTCAGTTTCGGCAACAGTATCAATTGTTTCTTTTGAGTACGTTTCATTCTTATTATATACTTCACTCTTTGCATAAGTTTCCGTTTTCTTATAAACTTCATCTTTTGCGTATGTTTGGTCTTTTGTATAGTAATTATCTAAATTAACCTTACCACTATCAGTACCAACATTTACCCACGCACCAGAAGCCATATAAGCATATAAGATGACATCGTTTTCAATATCGGTTCTTGTAATATACAAGCCATCATTAAATTTAGGTTGTCTGCCATAATTAGTAACAATATAATCAGTTGCTACAGTTTGAACTGTATCACTAGTAGCATTAATAGCTTCGCCATTCTTATTTAAAGCATTAATAGAATTAATTGTAGCAATTTTATCATTAACTGTTTTAATTTGGTCATCAACGTATTTTTATTTGCACTATCATCATTTGCTTTTGGAGTACTTGTTTTAATATTGCTATTACCATCTCTCAATGGAACTGTTCCTGCACTTGCTGTAACTGATAATTTACTATTCATTACAAATGATGTAACATCAAGCATATCTTGTGTGCCATTAGCTTTCTTAATATATATTTGGTCATTTGTAGTTGTTGTAGTTACTTTTGCTAGATAATCTTTTAGTTCATCTTCTAAATCTTCATAAGTAACGAAACCTGTTCCACTTTGTCCTTTTTTAACATATAAATCATCGGCTTGTGCTTGAGTCAAATAAGTAGCTTGTATATTTGCTATTGCCAAATCAAAAACTGCTTTTGTAACATATAAGCCAAACTTTTCATCTAATTGAGTTTTCGTATAGTAATCTTCAAAACTTGTTGTTAAACCATCGGCTAATCTATTAATAAAGTAATAAAATGAATTAGAGTTATCAAATAGTACTTTAGTAATAGTGTCTTTAAATTGTTGTGGAGTCCAATTCAATATACTTGGCACATCTGGTAAAGACTGTGCCGTATTTCTTTTTCATACTTAACCTTTCGGCTTCTGTAATTTTATAATCTGCCATAATTAATAGTTCGCTCCTTTCGTTCTAAATCCGTATGTGTATATAACACTTAAATTATTTATTACACAATTATGTTCATCTTCATTCCAAAACTCAAATTGAATGAAATTAAATTTTAGTGTGTAATTCTTTGTAAAACTTGTTGCAAATGAGCCTGAAGTTAAATCGGCTTGGAATAAGTCTTTATATGTAGTAACTAAACCATTTTGATTAGGATTATATTCTCCCTCAAATCTCGTTGCTTGGTTCTTCGTATATATTCCAAAGTTTACCCAACTTTGTAGCCCACTATCATTAATAATTGTAATACCCCTTAAATATTTAGCATATAATGACTGTCCCATATTGTATGCTTTAGTCATATATTTACACTTAATATTATAATATTTTTTAAATACGCCATATAGTTCTACAACATTAACAGTTTCATCTTTTATTACTTCTATAAATGTAACAATATTACCATATATATCTTGGCAATAATCTTTCTTAACACCTGTACTATTGTCATCAACTATTGTGAACTTATGGTCTTTAGCACTAAATAAAACCATATCATATTGAGATAAATCATTAATTTTAGCATTATCTTCTTTTTAAGTATGCTTGATATTGATAACTACTATCTTCTATCATCTCAACATATATTTCATAAATTTCATCTATTTCACCACTAGAATTTTTCTTAACTACATAGATTCTATTTGATGGGTCTCTAAAGTAGTCTAAATAGAATTTGCTTAAGTTAATAAATGAGCCTTTAGAAGAACTTGGCATTGGATTATCGATGTTATACAAGTACACATCATTTGATATAAACAATTCATTACTATCGCCATCAAGATTTTGTAGTATATTACCATTCAAATAAATGCTATTAGATATTTGAGATAAGTCTCCTGCTCCGACATCTATTTGTTTAATATCTTG
>CYGL01000663.1_pt1 | contig 11835 bp, 23 predicted proteins | sample 485531 | NCBI WGS metagenome assembly CYGL01 (sample SAMEA3497897, study PRJEB9818) | human gut metagenome | reverse complement strand
ACAAACCTGGGCATCCCGGGGCAGGACACCACTTACGGTATTGCCTCTCAGGGCGCAAACGGCTTAATGAGCGCCGGAGACAAAGCGAAGCTGGATGGGCTGAGCAAGCCTGCGGTTTATCACAACATCCAGGTGGCCGCCTCTGCGTGGGCAAGCGGGGCCGGAGAGGTCGGCGGTGTGTGGACGAAATATGCCAATATCCCAATCGCCGGTGTGAACGCATCGAAATACGCCCAGGTGGTGTTCAATCCCAATGACAGCCAAAATTGTAATTTTGCATCAATGTGTGCAACTTATGACAACCGAGTGGTGATATTTGCTGAGACCGTCCCGGGGTATACCATCACCATCCCGACGATCATCGTGTGGGATACCTGAAAGGAGGAATCGAAATGATTGGAATTACCAATGCTGGGGGCAAGATCAGTAAATTTGGTATCCGAGTGCTTCACGATTTTCCGGCTAACCCGAGAGAGGGTGATATCGTTATTTATTACGGAATAAATTCTGCAATTGGCGAAATTACACCGTGGGGCATTAGCGAGGAAAGAGTCGATCAAGCATCCGATGGCTATACGTTTATAAATATAGGTACAGTACCGCACCAGTTTGCTGTTACGTTTGGGGCTTCTCTGCACCCAAAGGACCCTTCACTAGGTTTATCATGCTATTGGGGCCCGTTTATCAAAAGATAAATGGTAAATACAAACGGATGAAAGCGATGTTGCGTGCTGGTGGTGAGTGGAAACAAATTTCTGCCGAATATAACGGCGAACTCTTTGCCAACGGCAACCAGTACACGGAACATACCGGCGGGTGGGTGTCCACGGCAAATTGCCAAAACGGATGGTATGTGGACGGTTCCGAGAAATGGATCTGGCCGCACGCACCTGCCCTTGAAATCAGCACCGTGATGAAAATATGGCAGACGTCCAATCCATGGGTAGGAACCGTATTTACGGGGAAGGCCGTCGATGTGACGAATTACAGCAAGCTTTATGTGGACCTGCAATATAACTGCATCGGTGCCGGAGTGAATAACGGTTTCAATGTATGCGTTACGAAATCCAATGGTAACAACTTCGTACCGTTGGCAGAGTATAACGTTGATACGGCTAACGGCAACAAAAGCTATGACGGTACAATTGCCATAGATTTGAGTTCTATCTCCGGCGAGGTATATGTGGCAATCGCTTCTCATCAGCACGGTGGCACCGATACCGGTAACAACATTGTGAATATCCGTAAAATCTGGCGGGCGTGAGGTGAGACTATGAAAATCTACATCGATTCTGATTTTAAATGCCATACCAAGCCTGGTGATGGGCTGCGGGAGTTCGAAACCAAGTTTTTCGGCAACGTCCCAGACGCTTATGTTGAGGGATACCGCTACGTTCCGGAGGGCGAAACCTGGGTGCGGAAAACGCCGACGTATAACATGGAACATGAAATCGTCGGAGAAAGCACAACCGAATTTATGGGCGAGATGGTGGCACCCTGGAAGCCCTGGGAGGAGCTGGACAAGATCCTTCGGGAATACGAGCAGGCCCAAAACCGGGAGCTCACCGCCCAGAATGCCGAGCTGGTAGACGCTATGGCCAGCATGGTGGAAGACGTTTATAACCAAGACGTAGCAGTTATTGAGGGGGAGTGACGGTATGTTTACCGTATCCATAAATTTAATCAATTGGAGGATTTTTAAAATGTACAAGAGCATGAAGATTCTGATCACCAGACATTTCTACAAGACCGGCGAGATCGCCCAGAACAAGCTGGATGTGTTCTTCGCCTGCAACCGGCTGACGGACGACGAGTATACCGAGCTGACGGCGCTGGTGGAGACGGTGTACGGCGGGGAGGCCGTATGACCATCAGGCAGGCCCAGTGCCTGCTTGAGTATCTGGGCTACGAGCCCGGGGTGATCGATGGGGCCAACGGCCCCAACACCCGGGATGCTGTGATGGCATTTCAGCGGGCCGAGGGTCTGGCCGTGGACGGTATCGCCGGGGCCAACACACAATCCAAGCTGTTGGAAGCCGTGGCACAGGGGCGGTTTTACGCCCCCCAGGAGCCTGTGAGCAAGCCCGCCGCTACTGGTGGAGATGCGGCACAATACTTACAGGCTGATGGGTGCTACCACATCCCCCGGGGGGTGGACGTGCCGCTTACCAAAAACTTCAGCGCCCGGGAAATCCACTGTCAGGGCGTGGGGTGTTGCACGGAATCCGTTATCAGCAAGCGGATCATGGACTTGGCCCAGACCATCCGGGACGACCTGGGAGAGCCCCCTGACCATCGGCACGGCTGGCGGCTCTGGGTACCGCTGCAAGGCGCACAACGCCGCAACCAGCGGCGCTTCCCCCACTTCTCTGCATACCATTTCCGAGGCGGTGGATTTGCACTACAAAGACCCGGACAAGCTCAAGGCCGTGGTTCTGCGGCATCTGACGGACGGCGAGGTAGGCCGCTACCCCTGGGGTTGCCATGTAGGGTGCTGGGATAGGGGCTATGTAAGCCAGTTTATCGGGAGGTGAGGCACACGGAAAACATCACACCAGAAAACATCTGGGCCATTATCGCCTGGGTGGCCGCTGCCTTGATCCTTCTGGCCAATGCGGGGGAAAAGATTGTTTTGATCGTAAAAGCGATCAAGGCCCCGGATGTGGCCCAGAATGACCGACTGGCCAACCTTGAAATCGATATGGCGTTTTGCAAAGGCTGCTTGGACAAAGACAAAAAGCGGCTGGATGCCCTTGCAGAGGGCGACAAGGTTACGAAGCACGCTATCCTTGCCCTGATGGGCCACGGCATCGATGGGAACAACGTGGGCGAGCTGGTAAAGCGTAAGAAAGAAATGGAAGATTATCTGATCGACCATAACAGCCGATAAAAGGAGGAAAACAAAAAAATGATCAATTGGACTGTACGTATCAAAAACAAAAACTTCTGGCTGGCCCTGATTCCGGCCGTGCTGCTGCTGATCCAGACGGTGGCGGCGGTTTGCGGCTACACCCTGGATTTGGGCGAGCTGGGGAACCGGCTGATTGCCGTGGTAAATGCGGTGTTCGGCGTGCTGGTGATTCTGGGTGTGGTCACTGACCCGACCACCGCCGGGGTGAAGGATAGCAGACAGGCTATGAATTACAAGGAACCCAAGGAGGACTGATGTTGTAAGTGGAAAAAGTCCCGTGGAACCGGGTGATTCTGGACGAATTTTGTGCTCTGGCGTTACTAACACCGCTGGAAGAAAAAATCGTCAGAAGCCGGGCCGCTGGATGGAGCCGTGTGCAACAGTGCCACGCTTACGGTATGTCCCTTGCAACATTGGATAGAACCATAAAAAAGCTGAAAAACACCTATGCGGCGGTGCAGGAGTATAGCTATGTGTTGCCAAAAAAACATAGATTTTTGACAGTTTTATGATGGCTTCTAGATATTAAATCGCTAGGAAGACGAAAGTTTTCCCAGCGATTTTTTTGTTATTCTATAGAAAAGAAAAGGGGTGATGCCTATGGGGATGTTTGTTGCGTACAACCCAAACCCAAGGGCTGCAAAAGTCGGTGACTGTGCCGTCCGGGCGGTTGCCAAGGCGCTGGGGTTGAATTGGTATCAAGCGTATGCCGCTCTGGTAAACGAGGGCTTGAACCAATGCGATTTGCCGAGTGCAAACAATGTTTGGGGGGCCGTGCTGCGAAAGAACGGATTCCGGCGGGCGGCTATCCCGGAGGAATGCCCGGACTGCTACACCGTGGGCGATTTTCTGAAAGAATACCCGGTTGGGGTATATGTAATTGCCCTTAAAAACCACGTTGTTGCTGTGGAAAACGGCGTTTTGTTCGACACTTGGAACTCGATGGACGAAAACCCAATCTATTTTTGGAGGCGTGAATGATGGCATATCCATATCCATACGGAAACCGTACGGGCGCAGAACTTTTTTAACCAGCAGCCGGTTTTCAACCAGCCGGGACAAATGCAGATGCAGCAAGCGGCCCCTATGCAGGGCCAACAGGCCGGGCAGGATGACCGGATTTGGGTGTCGTCCGAATCTGCGGCGGAATCGTTTTTAGTGGCTGCAAACGGCTTTGTGCGGCTGTGGGACAGCAACAAACCCGTTTTTTATGAAAAAAGGGCCGACATGAACGGGCGGCCCATGCCGCTAGTAGCGTATGAATACAAAATACGAGATGCAAGCACAGGGCAGGAAGCAGTTAGTGCTGGATTTGAGCAGCGGCTTTCTGCGGTAGAAGAAAAGCTCAAAAAAATGATGGAGGGCGAAAAGAATGATTCCTAATCCTATGCAGATGATAACGCAATTCCCCCAATTTATGCGGCAAATGCAGGGGCAGAACCCCCAGCAGCTCCTTGATCAGATGCTCCAAAGCGGCAGGGTGAATCAGCAGCAGCTAAATCAAGCCCAGCAGATGGCGCAACAGATGCAGGGGCAGTTTGAACAATTCAGGGGAATGTTTGGTTTTGGTAACAAGCGGTAAATCGCTGTTATAAATTTTTTTGAGGAGGAAAAACAAATGAGTATTTCTAACGATCTCTCCCCTGCCGACATCAGGGCCTGCACCGAAGGAACCGGCGGCGGCTACAATGGCGGCATGGGCTGGGGCGGCGACTGGGCAAGCTGGATCATCGTGTTTCTGATTTTCGGCATGTTCGGTTGGGGCGGTAACGGCTGGGGTGGTGGCTTCGGTGGCCGTGGTTCCGGTGCTGGTGCTGTGGACGGCTATGTCCTTGCGTCCGATTTTTCCAACATTGAGCGGAAAATCGACGGCGTGAACAACGGCATTTGCGACGGCTTTTATGCCATGAATACCGGAATGCTGAATGGGTTTGCTGGCGTGAACCAGAATATCAGCAACGGTTTCCAGGCGGCGGAGCTGTCCCGGTGCAACCAGCAGGCGGCGTTGATGCAGCAGCTGTTCGGTATGCAGATGCAGCAGCAGAATTGTTGCTGTGAGAACCGGGAGGGCTATTGCACAGGTGCGGTACGACATGGCCCAGCAGGGGTGTGATACCCGGAACACTGTGCAGAACACCACCAGGGACATTATCGATGCCATGAACTGCGGCTTCCGCTCCATCGATCAGCGGCTGACGGCCCAGGAGATGCGGCGAAGGATCAAAAAATTGCCGACCAGAATCAGCAGCTGTTCTTCGCAAATCTGCGGGATTCTCAGGCTAACCAGGATCTGAAATTCCAGAACTACGTTTCTCAGCAGTTCGCTTACTACAACCCCCGGCCCGTACCCGCCTACCAGGTGCAGAACCCCAATTGCTGCTGCGGTAACGGCTACGGCTGCGGCTGCGGAAATGTAGCGTAAGGAGGGACGAACATGGCGGTTGAACTTACTGCGAACGCTGCCCAGGCTGTGGCTGCTGGACAGAACGTGCTTTTTACCGATACGCCGGTTATGTGCAACCGGGGGAATGTTGTTCACCGGAATGGTTCTGGGCTGGTAACGCTGCGGTCGCTGTGCAATGGGTGCGCCAAATTCGCCAGATACCGGGTGCTGTTTTTAGGCAACATTTCCGTTCCCACCGGCGGCACGGTAGGACCTATCAGTGTTGCCCTGTCTTTAGGCGGTGAGGCCCTGCCTACCACAACGGCAACGGTAACGCCTACGGCGGTGAACGCTGCGTTTAATGTGGCTACCTCCGCTTTTGTGGATGTGCCTAGGGGCTGCTGTGCTACTCTGGCTGTGCGCAACATTTCCGCCGATGCGATTGATGTTGCCAATGCAAACCTGATGATCGAGCGTGTGGCGTGATGGAGGTGAACGAAATGAAACATTGGGATGAATTAAGAGAAAGCCTGTGCCGGGAAATGGACGAGATTGCAGAAAAAGGCGAACTGTCCGCTGGTGACCTGGATACCGTTGATAAACTCACGCACACCCTGAAGAATCTGGATAAGATCATGATGGGCGGGGAGTATAGCAACGCCGGTGACTGGTACGGCATGGGAATTTACGGCAGAGACGGATACCGGGATGATTACCGAGGCGGAAGCAGCTATCGGGGCCGGAAACGGGACAGCATGGGCCGGTACAGCCGAACGGATGCCCGGGAGGATATGGCCGAAAAGCTGCGGCGCATGGTGGACGATGCCCCGGACAGCCGCACACGGGAGGCCCTGGAAAAGGCCATGCGGATTTTGGAGGATAAAAAATAGCTTACAGAGCGGGACTTGCGGGAAACAATCGAAGAATGCAAAACGGTTCGCCAGCCAACGGCCTCTACATGCCAGCTGATGGCCTCTTGTTATACTATTCTGGATCACCTGTTCCCGGAAAGCCCCCGCTCTGCCGAGCTACCCCCTCCCATGCTGTATTCCATGGCGCCGGAACCCGTAGAAACAGGTGGAAGCGAATTTGCACAGGCCGCACGGGAGGCGGGTATATCCCGGCTTTTGGACGTGCTGGATGAACACATGGACTGTGTGCGGGCTATTTATCCAAAGGAATATGATGCTGTTATGCGGCGGCTTAGTGAATAACGAAAAATCCAAAATCCCCAGAGGGTTGCTCCTCTGGGGATAAAATTTTATCCATGAAATAATTGAAAAAGCGCTTGACACGCCACCCAATGAGTGGTATAATAAAGGCAGTTAAGAGAGATACCCAATACAAAAGGAGATCAACACCATGAAAATATTTGTTGCTAATTACGGATTTAATGACCAGTTGGCAGAAGCCCGCCCTCTTACAGACGAGGAGAAGAAATCTTATCTGCCTGAGTACGCAGACTCTATCCTGGTCGGCACAGGTCACAGCGTTGAGCTGCCTCTAGTATCGAGGGCTGACGTCCCGCTCATCTGGTGGAGGAGCCGGAAGGTTTGGTCTCTCCCCGGATACGGGAATCAGGCAATTGAGATAAGCGGCCAGGAGTGGGATGAGCTGATTGCCCTTAACGCAAAGCGGCAGGCCGAAAAAGATGCGCTTGCACGGCAAAATGCGTTGGCTCATTATAGGCGGATCATCACCACGGCAGAAAAGCAGCAAGACATACCAACGCCCGCAGAGGCTGCCCGCAGACGCAAAATTTGGATTGATGCCCAAAACGAAGGTGCTGAAGGATATGTCCCGCAGATCATCGACGCTGAAACCTACGAGGACGCAAAGAAACATCTCGAAGAACTGGAATGCAAATAGGCGCCGAATGGGTTAAACGGAAAAAGAGCGGTGCCACCGCACCGCTCTCATCCGCTTACTGTTTTAGTTATTATTTCGATCCACACCCGTTCCCGAGTGACACTTACACTATATCACACTCCGTTAAGATTGTCAACCCCGCCGCCCAGGGTTAAGGGCAGAAAGGAAACGAAATGACATACAAGGTATATTTTAGATCCTCCAAATATGGGCTGGACGAACAAATAAACCAGCTTGGGTTCCTGTCGGATTCCGACAGGAATGAGTTCGTCGAAAAAGTGGCTGCTGAGGTTTCCCGGCTTGGTTTAACCTGGGTCCCTGAATTTTCTGAAGTGACAGGCCCGATCGACCTGGACCCGGGCATAGATGAGGCCGAATTTGCTGAATGGTTTGACGCCACGTGTGACCGTCTGTGGGACGAATACTGCGAATATAGCGTTCCCGGCTCTTTTGATAGTTAATTGGAGGGAGCCCATGACTGATACCAAACTTGCTTTTTGCGTGCGGGAATGCTCCGCCTATGAAAGCCGGGATACCTATATCTCGGACTTGGCTACCTCGTCCATCTGGGAACTTCGTGAAGATATGATTCCCCATGCCTTAACTGAATCGCTGGGTGTGGTTTGGGATGCCGTTCACCGCCCTGTTCGGGAAATCGTAGCTGCATCCGGACTAAGCCAGGCAGCCTTCGGGGAGCGCTACTGCATTCCAAAAAGAACCGTGGAAAACTGGTGCTCCGGTTCCCGGGAATGCCCGGTTTACGTGCGGCTGCTGCTTCAACGGGCGGAGGGACTTCTCTGCGTATAACTTTTCCAGGTGCCAAACGGCACCTGGTTTTTGTTGCCAATAACGTTTCCAAAATCATCGGAAATATTTTTCTATGTGTAGAAAAACATTTCCACAAGTAGAAATATTTTTCGTTATGAACACGCTTAATTTCCATAAATCTATGAATAAACATAACAAAAAGCCCATTTAATCCGATAAGTGAGCCTTTTGTTATGGCGGAGAGAGTGGGATTCGAACCCACACTACAAATGCGTTAAACTTGCATTGCACTAGAGTATTTTATTTTTCGTTTCCATTTGCGTTGCCAATTTGGCGGCTTTTAATGGCTTCTGGGGCAAAGTAGTCGGTAAATTCACGGGAGCGTTTGGCAATATCCCGCTCTGCTAAGTGCGTGTATATTTTGTGCATAGTCCCTAAATCTTTCCAGCCGCCTATTTCTGCCGCCATCATTTCCGGGATGCCCATATGGTAGGCCAAAGAAGCGAAGCTGTGGCGCAGACCGTGCATACCGACCTCCGGAAGGTTGTTTTTTTGACATATCTTGTTGATGTGCTTAAACAGTGTACACGTGGCGGCGTTTACAACAAATTCTGAATCCTTTGGGGCCGCCATAAGGGCATCGTAAAGGGGCGGGATCATAGGCACCGGGCGGCGGGATTTTTTGGTTTTGTTCTGCGGCTTTAGATTCAGGCCGTCTTCCCCTCGCACTTTAGCACCACGGACATAGATTGCACGGTTTGCAAAGTCCACATTCTTCCAGGTGAGGCCCAGCATTTCGGAACGGCGGAGGCTGGACAGGCACAGGAGCGCCGGTATCTCGATGGTCTGGCCCTTTACGGCCTCCACAAAGATATCAATTTGTTCCGGCTCCAGAAAAGGCCGCTCATTCTCTTCCTTCTCAAAAAGCACCACTTCCGGCTGTCTGCCTGTTTCTTTTTTGATAGCTGCCGACATGAGGCCCCAGGCGTTTTTGATATACTTAGAAGATCGGCCTAGTTTCTTTCCTCATCAATAGCCTGCTGCCAACGCTGATCCGGTGTGGTGTACACGTTGTATCGCATAGCAGCTTGGAATGTATTATTCCGATAACGGATATAGCCGTATACCGTGGATGGGGATCGCCGCCCACGGCGCACCAGGTCCCTGGTGCTGTCTATGTAAGCATCCACCGCCTCCCCAAGTGTCACCCGGTTCTGTCCTCCCTGGCTCTTGGATTCCATCACGCCGCTTTTCACGGCCAGGTACTCCGCCACGCACTCTTCATAGCTATCCTTTGTGATGGATACCCGGCGGCCATCTACAAGCACCCTGGTATGCCAAGCACCCGAGGGCAGCTGTTCTATTTTTGGCAGGCGGATTTCCGGTGCTTTCTTTTTTCGGCCCATGGCTACCTCCTTTTCTCGTTGAATTACGGCGACGGCAAAATGGAGGAGCATTACGAACAGCACGATCAGGATTGTTCCACCAATCCAAACGAACGGGGCAACACCATCACGGCGAATCAATCCAATGTCTGGGCGGCGAACATCCAGAAACACATAGGTAGCCCAGGCGGCGGCCAAAAGGATGCAAAGGGCCGAGAGGATATAGAGAAGTGGCCGGTCTGCCGTTCGTGCGGCGGCAAGTTCTGCATCCTTTTGGGCAATGGTTGCGTTCTTTTGGGCTATCATGGTATCACGGGCGGAAATACTGCGTTCCAATTTGTGGTTCCATTCCATGATCCTGGTGATGGTATCCTCTTTTTCCGTGCGTATTTCCTCCGCATGGCCCAGTTCTAGGCGGAGGCGGTCCACCTCCGGCAACTGCTCCGGGCGTATATCGGTGATTCCGGTAAGCACATCCAGGGACATTCCAAGATAGGCGGCCACGGCGGCGACAGGAAAAATGCCGGGGTTTTTCAGTTCCCCGGCCAGCAGCTTATTCACGGTGGATAATGCAAGACCGGTTTCATCGGCGATTTGCTGATTGGTAAAATGTTGCAAATCTTTCTCTTTTCGCAACTCATAAGGGAGACTTCCGCAATTTGTAGAAATCTTCTGTATTGTTATATTATTCTCCATTTTTGCCATGTACTCCCCTTTCCGGCATATTAAATATCCGATTTGCGCATTGATTCCCTTGTTGGTGGCTTTACGATTGGTTTATCAAATGATAGAGTAAACGCAACCTGTCAGAGGCACACGGCTTCCGGCGGTGGCCCGGCCCCTCGGTGGCACTGGGGGCCGGGCGGTTGAAAATTTATAATAAGTACGTTATAATGGATATATAAAATGATACAACACAATTATAGAATATTTGTTCAATAATCACCATTCCAAAGTTCTGAAATCAGCTTTTTGCATTCCGCATCCAGGTGTTCTTCCTGCTTCATAAGCGTTTCAAGAGCTTTCTGCATTCTGTTTGTTCTACCCTTTTCGGTTTTTAACTGCTGGGCAGAATTGTATTGTTCTGTGTAATACCGATTTATGAAATCGAGAATATCTTCATTTTCACCACTTTCCATTCTGGAAATCAGGTTTTCCAAGGAATCCCCCGGAACGGAAACCTGGTTGCTCAAAAGGAGCAATTTAATAGCGGTTTGATGGATAAGCTCATAACGGGAAAAGAACGTTTCCGGATCAGTCGTTTCTTGGCAGATGGCGGCACTCTCGCCTATAATGCGGGTGTAATTATGGGCCTGTTGGACTGCCAAATCTTTCTCGGTAGCGGGGGCCGCAGCTGTGCTTTTATGAGGGGTATCTGCAATTTTTTCGGAATAGGAAATTCCGGTACCAGGGACAGAAGCACGAACACGAACACCGGATTTTGAATTTACGGAAACGCCGCCGTATTTACCGCCAATGCTGACACCTACGCTTTTCTTTCCAACGTTCAATTTAACGCCTGGAAGTATTGTAATGCTTTTTCGAAAACGAAAGCCCATTGGAAACACCCCATTTACTTTGTTCTCTTTGATTTTTGCTTTTCTTTCCGTTCTTTGGCACGCTGAACATACTTATCAGCTTTTTCCTCTATATATTCGTCCTGGTCCTTTATCTTTTGGCAAAAATCTATCACATCATCAAAACGTTTCTGCTTAAAATAAAGGTCCGGAAGTGTGAAAGTCCATTTCATACTCTTAAAAAGCAATCCTCCGTTATTCCAGATGGACTCCCAAAAGTTAATATACCACTCTATATCGCCAGATTCTTTATATAGATTCTCCGCTTCCTGGACTTTGGCAAGCTGCTCATCCACAGATTTAGATTTTGAATCCAACGCTTTCATCTTTCTATACCACGCTGGATCACGATCTTTCATTTGCTCCAAAACAAATCATGCTGCTGTTTTTGTTCTGCAAAGAAATCTTCACGCTTTTGCTTTCTGATGTTTGCCGCATCTTCCCATGATATTTCCGGGGTTTTTACAATCTCAGAAGCTACTGCATCCACGTTATACGATGGGCCATATCCGGAATCTGATGTAGTTTTTTCCGGAGATTTGTGTATATCTATGATATAGCTATTTTCGGAAAGCTCCGACTTTCCAGCCTGTGTTAAGCGGTATTTAGGCTCTAACCCAGCGGCTCTCAAAACATTGTCTGGCACCGTAGTTTTCACACGTTCTACCAAATCACATTTCTTTCCTGCTGTGGATAATCCGGATTCTTTTAGTAGCTGCTTCAGCTGGGCCGTTGATAAAGCCGGAACAGAATCATGCACAGAACCGTATTCGATAAATCCACGATTTTCAAGAGTACCCAATACATAGGAAACATTTCGGATTCCATATTCGAACCACCAGAACGACGGATAGCCTTTTGCCGGCCGTGGGTACTGGCCCTTACTGCAATAATGGAGCAAGAGGATTTCCGCCGGGTATAAACCGTTTTTCGACTTCCACC
>CYGL01000661.1_pt1 | contig 11874 bp, 18 predicted proteins | sample 485531 | NCBI WGS metagenome assembly CYGL01 (sample SAMEA3497897, study PRJEB9818) | human gut metagenome | reverse complement strand
GCTACATATTGTTTGAACAGTTTACCCTCCGGCATGTCGGGGTCGTCCCAATAGAGGGCTTTAGCTACTGCAATATATTTTTCAGGGTCTTTGCCTAAGACGTTAGAAAGGTCGCTATACAACATGTTAATCGCGTAATACAAATCTGCAGGATGGTCGATGTTACGTCTCTTGGCTTCTTCTTCTACTTCTGCGAACGTCCAATGCGGGCCAGTAGTACCATCAACATTTTCCATGTGAGCCACTGCCTTGATAGCGATATCATTATCAAAGTACGGGCCGCAGTCCAGCTCGTGCAGTTTAAGCAACATACGCTTTGCTTTAGGGTCTTTCGTGTCTAAAGTCAAACCATCTAAGTATTCATAGATAACATTATACATCTCACATGTTCTTGAATTGTCGTTAGTACTTTTAAGGTATTCTCTTGCGGTAAGCATATTAACCTCCTATGTTAAGAAATTTTCACACCATTAAAGTCAGCTGGCGGATTCTTATCGCGTGAGCCTATTTATGATAATGTTTTACATCCACTGAGTGCTTATTTATTTCTGGAGACCATTCTACAGTAATAGAACCAGGAGGATTACTTGTTTCCTCCGTAGTACCAGTGATGCGTCCATGGTGTTCGCAATTAACCCTAAGCGTATAAACTTCTCCATCAAAGTCATCTCTATATGCTTCGTCGTACCACAATCCGTGTGTTGTGTTTGGAGTAACCCCCACATAAGCATCCAGGTATCTATTATGCATATAAAGAACTGTTATTCCTGTTGGAAACCGTTAAAATTAACGGTATCATAAGTTAGCAGTATACTTCCTGTTGGGTACATCAAACTTCTGCCCTTTTTCCACGCTGCATAAGTTGTACCATTCCTTTCTACTCTCAAGTGAGTTGCATTAGCGTCAGTAGTGCTTCCCAGTTTTACGTACCCCTTTGTTCCATCAACTTCAAGAGCAAGGTAAGGACTACCACCCACTTCTCCTGGGGTCGTATAAATGTTACAGGTCTCTTCCGTCCCGCCTGACTTGAGAATGTGAAGTTTTTTAGTAAGTGTACCCATCAAGTCCTCCTATTCCACCCATATTTGTTTGCCATCAATATCTAACACGGTATCGTGGTCAAGCGTTTTCAGTTTATCTAGCTCCACATACAGACGGTCGCGTTGAAGTTCGATGGTACGATACTCATCGGCGGTATAACCACCTAGCCAATGTATAATGTATTTCTTTAAGCTATCCATATTTTACCTCCAGGGATAGTCAAAGAACTTCTTACAATGATGTCTGGTGCTGTTACTGTCCCAGTGAAAGCGGGAGACTCTTTTGCGGCATACTTAGTATCCAGGCGATATGTAAATATGTTATATAATGTATTAATATAGCCTTTACTTATACCATCAAAGCTGTCTACTAGTGGGAACCATCCGTCTACCATCCGATCTTCTGTCGAGGTACCATACGGTTCCGTATAATCAATGCATGTATTGAATTTGCTGTTGATTACTTTGTTTTGCACTGGATTGGTACTGGTGTCAGACAATGCGTCATCTACTGTAATATTGCTACCTCCCGCTTCAACGTCAGCTTTAGTAGCAATCTCGTTGCCTTTGTATCTGGTAGTATTCTGCAAGTCTACCTCTCCAGTGAAGGTGATTGGGTTGGTTCGTACATTTTTCCAAAATCTCTTTAGATTATCGAACGTAATCCAAGACATTTAATCACACTCCTTCTGCGGTAAAGAGTCCATCAATATCACCGTCTGTTGCAGATGCAATTACAAATGCACCGCCATAGTTATCCCAACCAGTGCCGTTCCATACTACGTTATCGCCAGCCTTAATCGGAGAACCGTTGGCATCGGTGCCACCTGCCGTAGTGATATTGTACATGTCGCCTGTTTTATTCTGTGCGGTTGCAGGAAGGTCGGTAAACGCATCAACACTACCACGATAGATAACAGCCTGAGAGATGTCAGATTTCTTAGCGTAGTCTGTCAGCGTAGTAGTCAGAGAAGTCTTGGATACATAAGTATTCGCAGCGTTGACTTTAGTTTCAAACGGGGTGACATCAATAGTACCCTGCACTGCATTGAGTACACCATCTACCATCTGCAAGTTAGCACCAACCTTAATACCACCAGATGTAGTAGCGGATGCTACTGGCAGTACATATTTATTAGCGCCAACTGCTACGCCAGCCAGCTTAGTCTTTTCGGCGGAGGTAAAGTCCTCTGTAGACAGATGTTTGCCCTCTACTTTGTCAACCTTTGTAGCAAGGTCGGTAGCAGCAGAAGTCTTGGTGTAATACTTGCCATCAGCGGTTGCAGTTTTCTGATACGCAGACAGGTCAACAGACATTACACCTTCCTCACTAATGGAAACATTATCGCCACCCTTAACACCACCAAGCGTGGTGGAATCTGCGGTCGGAAGTATGTACAAGTTTGCACCCGTGGCAATACCAGCCAGCTTAGTTTTCTCGGCAGTGGTGTAGTTATTATCAGAAAGAACTTTAGTACCGTCTTTCTGCACAAAGATTTCCTTAGACTTCTCAAGGAAACGAGCCATTTGTGGGAGTTTAACAAATTTATCTTCCATTAAATTTTCCTTTCAGCAAACAGTAAGTCAATGTCATCGTTAGTCGCGACATTGTTTGTGATATTATCAACATACTTAATAATAGTAGAGTTGTTCTGAACAACTTTATTGTCAGTGTAACTAGTGGCACGGGTATACCCTTCGATGTCACCAGTCTCTCTATTCTGGACTTCGGTATCCAGCCTATCAGACAACGCCGTATCGGAAGCCTGTAGCTTATCAACCTGTGTTTTGATGTTGGCGTTAATCTCATCGTCAGATGCTTTACGAGTGTTAATCTCGCTAGTAAGGTTACTGGAGAGCTCGCCAATCTTTTTGGTGACATTAGCGGCTACGTTAGCGTCATTACCAAGAGCATCAGCCAGTTCCTTCAGAGTATCGAGTGCTTCTGGGGCGCCGCCTACCAGACTAGCAATCTTCTGGTCTGTATACAGTTTAGCGGTGGACAGAGACTCAGCAACTTTATCGGACACCTGAACAGAAGTATCTGCACCCATCTCAGCCAGAGTAATATCCTTCTCTGAGTTATCGAGATACAACACGTGCAAAGCACCTTTAGTTTCTCCCGTCAGTTCCTTTGGCGGGTTCTGCAGGTTATTCAACTTAGACGTCAAGTCGTTAGCAATATTAGTCGCAGTCGTGATAGCGGTGCTAACTCTCTTGGCATCAGCCTTGGCGTTTTCCATGTACGCTTCTGCGGTCTTCTCAGATTCTTTCGCGGCTTTCTGTGAAGCACTAGCGGCGTTCATGTAGTCCTGAGTATTCTGTTCGGAAGCCTGAGCCCTACGAAGCAGTTCTGCCACGTCGTTCTTCATATTGGATACATCTGTCGCGTCACCCTTGATACCTTTTAAAGTATCAATAGCTTCCTGTACTTTACTCTTTGAATACAAAGCCCAAGAGCGAGAAGATTGTGTTAGCCCAGTGGGAGAATCAAAGTCAGTATCTCTATCTGGAGACTTCTCAGATACAGCCCACGCTTCTGCTTTGTTGACACTACGTTCAATATCAACCATTGCATCGTCATACGCCGTCTTGATTTGTTCAAGAGAGTAGGTGCGTACTTTGTGAATCTTATCTTCTGCGTCACGTTCCCACTGGTCGATATTAGCTTTTGCTTGTGTCAGCAGAGTATTGAACGTATTAGTTGCGTACGTCATCTTTTCGGTAACTAATGTATTGATTGCATTGATACCGGACGTGCTAGCACTCTGTGTGTCCCGTAGTGCTTGCTGTGCCTTCTCCGCATTTGTTTTTGTGGAGGCTTCTAATTTTGTTACATTCGCTTCAGAGGCTTGAATCTTTTTGTAAGTAGAATCAATGCCATCTTTAATAGAAGTAACGTCGCCCAATGCAGCGCCAGCGTCCTGTGTCTTACCATCATCATACGTGATGATAAGATGGGCTTGGTCATCTAGTGCTACACTGGAGATACCGATACCACGTTCCCCTTTCTGTCCATAACGTAATGTTACTTTGACAGGAGAACTGGATACAGTTACATGATTCACATGTTACCTCCTTGAGAAATACCTGGGGAAATAAACGCTTTACCGTTGCAGATTCGTTTAACATCGTGCCCGTCAAACATATTGACATCCCAATAAAGCTCTTCCCATTCTTTATAAGAATTACCACCAGTATCAATGGAAGCAGTTTCTTCCGCAGACAGTGATAAATTAACGATACCTTTTTTAGGGTCTACGTCTACCTGATGCATCTTCGCAATAACCGTGGTATCCTCGGCTGACGCTTTTATACTAGCGTAAAACTTATAATCACTAATATCAATAGGTGTATCTTTTTCTCCCTCAAGGAGTTCAAACTGAATATCAAAGTCTGCCCCTTGAGCGATAACAATATCAACTACTGGTACTAGCGGTGTTGCATTATCACAGTTATGTCTTAGCAAGTCGCACCTCCATAATTAAGTCCATAACATAAAAAGAGTTACGGTGCACCAGAGCAACCACTGCAGTCACCCGTACAGCCACTACTACAAGCTCCTCCACAATTATACGAGCAGCTGCTACAAGCGCCTCCGCAAGAACTTCCGCATCCGCCCTTACACGTACCGCCACAGCTATTACCACATGTGGAGCTACAGTTAGCTGCACACGAGTTCATGCAGTTTAGTATTTCTTGTTGAGCGTCCTTTAGGTCATCAATCTCAACCGATAGATACGAATCATTTTCAAGAAGTTTGCATAAGTCTCCGTACAGGGAATTTGTGATTGGGTCTCCGTGTTTTTTACTAGAGGCAGACAGAGCTGTATGTTTTAATGGCATTTGTCTACCCCTTAATCTGGCTCTGCGCCCTATGGACAATTTGGTTCATTGTGTCGATTTGAGATTGCTGAGACTTATCTTTATTCAACAGGTCATTAAGTCTGTCATATAAACTCTTTTTTACTCTTTCTCCTTGTTTTACTTCATCCATAATTCCCTCCTTTTAAGGTGCACCAGAGCAACTACCGCATCCACTGCAACCTCTACAGCTATTTCCACAGCCGCCCTTGCAACTACCAGAGCAACTAACGCATGTAGATTTACATCCGCCAGTGCAAGACGAACACCCATCGGAACAGGAGCCAGAACAAGACACGGCACACGAATTTGCACAGTCCGCTATTCTATCTGATACATGTCTTCTGTTCGATAGCTCCGTGTCCAGTACGCTTTCGTTTGACAATAGGGATTGAAGGTCTGTAAAAATACTAGCCGTGATAAACCCACTATCTTTTGTTTCTATTTTGTTTATTAACCCATCTATTTTTAGCTCCCTCCTTCCACAAATCATAGTTGGCTTTCACGTAAGAGCACAAAGAATCTCCGTAGATAGCCTTACGAACTATACATTGTATACACACATCATTCATCTCACAGGTACTACACTTTTCTTTATCCATCTTTCTTCCTGCGTCGAGGTCGGCAATACCAAAGTTTGCCTCATGGCAGCCATACAGTTTCCCAGTTGGGCTTATCCCAACCCAGCCACATTCACTTGGGGAACCACAGAACCTTTGCATACAAGCATCGTTGTTTGTATCGCAAATAAGTTTCTTGTACTTCCCTGCGGTATCACTATCTGCGAGTTCATCATATTTAAGGAAGTTCCAGTAGATAGATACGGGGAAACCCTTATTGTTTATAAAGTCTATGTTCTTCTTCGCTCTGTCCAGCAGAAGTTTGTTCTCTATCACGTAAACACAGAACACACTTCTAGCGCCACAGTTTTTCAGGAACTCATAAGTATCGTCTGTTAAATACCTAGGGTTCTTCTGTGCATGGTCAAAACTTGCGGCTATAACAAAGTTACAACCGCGGTCTTTCATCCAGAGAATAAGTTCTCTGCCTTCTTCAGTATTCAGTTTGTGGCAGTTGGTGACGATGTTATATTCTATACTTATACCGTATTCTTCTAGCTGGTCGCACAATAGAACTATCTTCTTTATCAAGTCTGGATGTAAGAGCGGTTCTCCGCCCTCTATTTCCACAGACAAAGAGTCGTCAAGTATTTGTCTATTGTTTAGGATTGCATAAAGGGATTGTAACTGAGAGCCATCTCCATCCAGTCTTTTAGAGATTTCACTATTTATTTGCGTGCAATATCTGCAATGACAGTCACAATCAAATCCAGTTGCTACCCGAAGGCTCTTTATCTTTTTTATTTTATCCTCTTCCATGTTTTTCTACCGAAGACATTAGATAACATGCGATATTATCCATTGCCGTTTTACAATTCTCCCGCGTATACTGGTCTTTAATTTTATCCATGCTATAGTTTGCCAATTTCAGAAACAAGATTCCAACATTTTCCGTAAGGACTGCGAGGTCCTTTTCTGATTTGATATTTGCTACATCGTCTTTCTCTAACACAATATCATTCTTGTCGGTTACACTAATCTTCATTTTCAATAGCCCTTACCCTTTCTTTGACAGCTTCAACGGCAGCATTAACCTGCTCGGTCTGCGTTAAAAATTCTTCAATGCTAGAACTATCTTCTTTTGAAATAGGTGGCTCAACGTCGTCTTCATCCAGAGACATCGCGGCGGGCTGATTGTTTCTGCTAATATAATCATTGAGCAGAATGGATACAATCTTCCGAAGAGATAGTAGTTCATCCCTTACAGATACAGAACCTTCAATGGCGGCATTAGTCGCCCATGCAGCCCTCTTATCGAGAGACGGTTTGTCTTTGTATCTAAATTCAAAGTTCACCCAATCGGCAGTAAAGTCATTGAAGTTTTTCGCAATCCAAGGAATTGTATATTCTGGAACCCCCTCTTTGTTAATCGGCATAAACCTAACGGGGAAGCAGTAGTCTTTTGGATATGGCTCCTTACCCATCCTCTTCAGCCAAGCCTCGTAGTCCTCGTGTGTTTCAAAAAACTTACCACCGTCATACGGATAAAACACACTAGTGTTATATTTGTACCTGTCAAAAACGTGTGGGTCAGAAGACTCAAAGAAGTAGTCTGTAAATAATCCAGGGATATCAGTGCCTCTGTTCATTTTATCTTCTTCGTTCTTGACACTAGCAAATACGTAAATCAAAGTTTAACACCTCTCATTCTTTCGTTCCAGTAGTCGTAAGCCTTGTATTCCTGCTCGGTCATAATTTCTTCGTTACAGCCGTAATCAAACGTACCATTTATATCATAGTTAGCGGAGTAGCACAGTGGGAGTTTTGTATTACCCATCTGCTTGTTGATTCTAATCTGCCCTTCTCTAAACTTTCTGAACAGCTCTTCATCTACACCATGGTCAACGTCTCCAATAGAGTATTTGTGGTTTGTGCTTGTAGCGAACCTGTGACAAGGGTATAGCTTACCATCCATACCAAGCGTTACCATGAAAGCACCACTACCACAATAACCGACTTCCATGTTTAGAGACTCTTCTTTGATTGGGCGTGGACGACCGATTGGTCTTACCTTTGTATATAATTTCCTATGGAAAATAAAATCAATTACTTTCCTCAGTTGTTTGTAGTATTCTTCTGCATCCTCTTTCGTCCAGCGTTCCTCGTAGATTGGGTTTGCCCATGGCTGAAACCCTAATTGGATTTGGTTAATCAACATATCCCCAAGCATTGGTAACGTGTCTCTATTCATTGTTCCCTTTACCAAGACCTGTGTATATCTATGTCTCCACCACTGTAGGTTCTTCAAGATTTCATCATAAGAGCCTTTGCCATCTGGGTGAACTCTGTTCATGTCGTTTGCTTTCTTACATCCATCCAAAGACAATCCAACAGTAACACAAGGATAATCTTCAAGAAACTTCTTCACTTTCGGAATAGAGAATAATGTTCCGTTGGATGTTGTAAAACACTGGAACCTGTGTTCTGTAATCCATGGATGTTTAAGTCTTGTCCCGACTTCAACAAACTTATTGATGGCGTGTGCCATCAAGTCCGTTTCCAGTAATGCTTCTCCACCAATAAAATCCAAGATAATGCTATCAAACTTAGAGTACCTTTTATCAGAATATAAGATGTCAATGAACTTATCAATGTTATCTACAGTATTCTTGTTGTACTGCTTGTTAGCCTCATAGCAATATTTGCACGCAAGATTACATTTATCCGTAATAAAAATTGTTGCCGTTAAAGGAATACTTCTTTTCACTATCTCACCAGCACTTTCACAAACCCATTGTTCTTCTTTTCAATCACAATCCCGACAGCCTTGTCAGACCAATCTCTTACGGAAATGCCGACACCAGGTTTGCCAGACGGAACGACATATGAACCAAGGCAAGGGTCATCCAAAACTTTAACAGGCACACGCCCAACAAGACATACTGGAATAAACATCTTCATATTATGCCCTACATAGTCCTTTGATGGTTCACCTCCGATTATATGTGCGTAATCACCAGAGACAATACCAGCGATTACTTTGTCGTTAAGTGTAGCTTTTCTGTATTTACCAGTAATAATGTCTAATGCAACAATGTCACCAACGTCAGCGTCGTCGCCACGTTCAAACCATTCTGCATAGTCGTTATATACTGCGTTAAACACCTTGGCTCCGACAATGTTGCCACCAGCAGAAATACCACCAGTTACCTGAACATCATTCGCGGTGAGCAAATTTGAATCAAGTGTGTTCGTCTCAAGCGACCCCGTTGTGGTGGAGATTGCATTAACTTCATTTGCTGTAATATTTGTTGCAGAACACTCTGATGTATTTACGGAAGTGGAATCGAGCGTACTGGTAGAAACTTTTTCTGTGGAAATGTTACCGTCGATAGTAATCTCATGAGTGGTAATCTTTCTTGCAGAAAGATTTTGTGTTGACACATCGTTAGATGTAAGAGTTTTAGAGCAAATATTGTTAGCGTGCAAGTCAATGCAAGTAGACAGTCCAGAAAATCTGTCATTTACAACAGAGATGTTTACGGTATCAGACTGCTTAGATTCACCAAGTACATCAAAATACTTGAGGTAAACAGAGAGTGTACTATCCGTTGTATAGTATACGAACTTATTTACAGACGCTCCTACAGAAAACTTCTCTTTGTTGATATAGATATTTGTACCGTTACCGTACTGCGGAGATTTGAACGACAGTTCAACACAATACCTATCGTCGTTTTCATTTTTTGTAACTGTGTAAGTTGGAGCTCCTGGTGTAGCTAGTTCTGGGAACGAATATGTAGACGAAGATTCAGAGGAGTATTTCTTACTAACACCATAGTTCGCCCCGTAAATAGTACCAGTTCTATTCTGTGGTACATACAGATACGAATAGCCTCTGGACTTAACAATTAAGCCAGAGTCAGAACCAAAGTTATTGTCACCATCTCTGATTTCAGTATAGATGTAGTATGGACTAGATTGCTGACCCCACTCGATTACAAGTCCATCGGCAGTGGCCGTTGTCGTCAAGTACGCAAGTGGAGTTGTTGCTCTAACTTGAATTGGAATATACACGACGGCGGAAGGAGCTTTGCTTTCGTCAGACCTGTTACCGTCATCGGTCACACCAATAACAGAAGCTCTATAAGAATAGCCACTAAGCACATTCTCGATGGTCAAGCTAAAAGCACCGTTGGCAGATTTGTAAATCTTAGAACCAATTTGGTTCCAGTCTACATTCTGAGAACCTCTAGTTACAGATTGCTGCAAGGTGACAATCGCGTAACTGTATACACGGGAGTCGTTAAACGTACCTTTATCCCATGTTAGCACAAGATTATACTGGTCGTTGTCTAGCTCATACCTCATAGAGAAGTTGCCCAACTGGTTACTAATAGTACCAGCAGTCCCTTGAGAACCGTTACCGCCACTACCGCTACCTGTGCCAGCATAAGTTGCAATATAGTCAAGGGTTTTTCTCACCGCATCTGCAAACTTACGTCCATCACCCTGGCTATCTGTAGGGATAGATGCGACTAGCTGTGCGGCTTGTTTGTTAAAATCTGTAGCCATTTCTCACCTCACGTAGGGAGCATTTTACCAATGCTAGTGGCAAAGTCCATTTCAGAACCCATGTCAAATCCATGATTTTGCATAGCTAAAGAAACAACAATCTGGGCAAGCAGATTTTACTAGGGCAGGTTTCATGAACGGAGAGTTTGGAGGTAATTCATCTGACAGCTCACCAACTCTTGGCGGCTGTTTCCAATACCTAAAAGTGCACGGCAAATCCCCATAGCACACAACCTTATCTCCATCTCTATATACTGGCGGCGCACCAGTTGGAGTTCCGTAATCTTTTGGAATATATTCTTCTTTGCTGTCCATTGTGAACCAACCAGCGGCTTCGTCGTAATCTTTTTGAATCATGACCTGCCATACCATATTGATTGCATCGTTAATATAAGCAATCAACTCTTGGTCTGTATACGCAATTTCGGAAGCGTCAGCAATTCTTTCTTTAATCGCAAACCTCTGAATAAACTTATCGACGGTCATGTTCTGAAGATATTCTGGTTTTTCAGCCATTAACTACCAGCCCCCTGTTCCGTCTGTCCCTGCATAGGGTCTGCCTCCAACACCGTGTTCTTGATAAGACGATTAAGCTGCCATTCACGATAGAACGGAACCTTGTCTGTAAGCAGATGTACCTTCGGCCTCAGCGCAAAGTATCGAACAATCATTGGACAAGGGTACTCTTGGTCGAGAAGTTCCATCATTACCTTGTCTTCACTCTCGGTAAATGCGATTGGATACTGACCAATAAATTCGATGAAGTCGTCAGGTCGTTCCACTTCTTCTCCTGCGGAGAGTTGGAACTCTTTTACGAACTCTGGGGTTTTGCTATCAGCAAGCTCAAGGGATACTGTATCAATGGCGTTATTAAGGCAGTAGATAAGTTCTTCGTCAGAATATTTCAACTTGGACATATCGTTAAGTTTCTGACGTACCTTAATCAGTAGTTGGTTTACTGTCATTCAATCACCCCTTTACAAATAGAATGGAAGTTCTCTTGTGATTTCGTAGTCGTTGGCTTGACCATTGGTCTCAGCGGAAACGGCGTTAGCAATGTCGTCGTCAGAGATAGAGCCATTGATATAGCCAATGCACAATCTAACCAAGAGAAGGTAAAAGAAATAAGGAAGTTCAATGATTTCATCCAAGTGGTGAATCAATGGGACATGCCTAAAATAAATCATAGTGTCGTCGGTATTGGTGTAAATCTTTGTGCCACGGATGTGCCACTTAATTTTCTTACGTTCACCTTCCGACAGCTCTTCATCAGACAGCCACCCAGAGAAATTGATATAATCGTCTGGCAACTCTACGCCATACTTACGCGCTTTAACGGTTACTTCCTTTTTAACATACGGAGAGTCAAGCCGAACAAGTTCAAGATTCACATATGTTAGTACATGGTTAATAGCTGTCACAAGTTCTTCGTCAGAGTGACTACGATTATACAATTCGTTGAGTCCCATTAGGATGTCATTGGACAACCTTCTTGCACGAATGTACTCCATAATTCCTCCTTACATGTGGTCAACTGTCATAAACTCTGGGTTATCCTTCAGCCACTGTTTGATATACTTATTGAAGCTCTCGTGGTCGCCACACGCCATAGCTTCTTTAGCACACTGGAGTGTGAGCTCTGTCGGGTCGTTCCAGCATTCATAAGGGATACGCCCAAGCCTTCGCCCACCTTTATGCTTCCCAAGATACGGGTCTTTCTTTCTATCCTCGTAGCAGGAACGCATAATATCAGTTGCGTCCCAAGTATTAGTCAGTGACCAGTTACCATGTTTATCGACATCAACGTCTTGTCTTACAATGTTATTACTCATGTC
>CYGL01000660.1_pt1 | contig 11936 bp, 15 predicted proteins | sample 485531 | NCBI WGS metagenome assembly CYGL01 (sample SAMEA3497897, study PRJEB9818) | human gut metagenome | reverse complement strand
GTATACTATAGTGATAACTCCGAAGGCATTGGTGGGTGGCTCGCAGGTAATGGTAAAACTGTACTTCAAATCTCAAATCTGTAAACAATCAATTGTACTGGAATGCGGTGCTTACTGAAAAACACAATCCGGCAAGAATAAATTGTTTCTTTGCCTTTAACGCACATACACTTACAGGCGGAAAATCTACTTTAGTACTCCCGGTAAGAAATTATATACGATGGGCTAATAAATACGACACATTAAAATCAGCAGCTTTGTTCGAAAGTTCATTGTGTAAAAACAGTGGAATGACAAACAGTGTTCTTACAACGCCTTTAATTTATGAATTTAAAAACCTTGCTTTAAGCAATAAGGACGGAGCGTTTACTGCAAAAATCGCAAAAACTGCGGGTGCGGATTACGATGTTCTGAAAAATGCTACAGTATATGCACTAGGGGCACAAAACAAAGATATTAAGCAGAATAGTTCAAGTCTTGAATGTGTTATTGACGCCAACAACAGTGATCTCAAGATAAAAGCAAGTTTTGCCACTGCGGCTATAAATTATCAGGCAAACGGAAAACCTGTAACATCATACATTGACTTAAATACAGGTGCAGACAAAACTAAGTCTTACATACATGTCGCAACGATAGAACAGGATGGTCGCGAATTAAAAATATGTACAGACAGATTTACACTAGGCTGGTCTGTAAATGATTTTGCCAATACTGTAGCGACAAATTGGGCACTTACTGAACTGCCAAAAGAAAGACTTAATCCGGTTGCACTTGATCTGTCAGTCAGTTCGGTTAGTACAAGCGGAGATACAACGACAATCATTTTTGCAAACGATTATGTTACAGGCAAAAAAACGCTTACTGGTGTTTCCGCAGTTGCAGAACTTAACGGCAAAACGGTTACTCCTGTATTCTCGTCTGTAAAACTTGCAAACGCAAACGGAAAACTTGCACTTGAACTTATTCAATCCGACTATGCTCCGGAAAATCAGATTGCTTTCGGTTCTACAGGTTCAATCACAATTGGCACTCTTTACATCGATACGGAAACAACTCACTACTACGCAATCAACACTACAAAACCTTGTATGGAAAGTGGAACAATCACACGTTCTTACGTGTCAGCAATAAGTAGTGCACAGATTGTTAACAACGTGTTCTCATTCGTACAGTCTGCTTCACAGATTGAACTCTTTGATAACCCGACCGAAATCAGTGTACCGACCGCATACAACACATTTGACGTAGGAAACAAGAACTGGAGCGTTTCGACCGTGGCAAACACTGGTACAACAGGCAGAAAATACACGCTTAAAACTCCAACTTATACACCAAGTAACGGAACAGTCTGTTATGTGTCAATGGGTACGCTTTCAAGTGCTATTTCCATTCCTGAAAGAACAAAAATAATTGACGGAGTTACTTATAAACTTACAGGCAGTTCAATATCAACTGTTGCAGGAAGTTACGCACTTGTACATAATGTAACATTAAGTAATGATTTAACAAGCGACTTGTTCTTCAAACAAAAACTTGACCTTTATTGTCCGGACAATTCTTACATAGGAGAACAAGAAACCGTATACTATAGTGATAACTCCGAAGGCATTGTGGGGTGGCTCGCAGGTAATGGTAAAACTGTACTTGCAAATCTCAAATCTGTAAACAATCAATTTGTACTGGAATGCGGTGCTTCTGAAAAACACAATCCGGCAAGAATAAATTGTTTCTTTGCCTTTAACGCACATACACTTACAGGCGGAAAATCTACTTTAGTACTCCCGGTAAGAAATTATATACGATGGGCTAATAAATACAATATTCAGTTAGCAGACGGACTTAAGACTAATGTCAATGTCAGTTTCGAAAGTTACAAGGCAAAAAGCGTAACAACACCGGCTTACGTTTCTTTTGGTGATTATTTGCTTAGCGAAAAGGACGGAGCATTTACTATTACACCAAATACAACCGCCTCCGGTCAATTTGAAGCAGTGGCAGGACTTAGTCTGTATGTTATGGACGCAAACGAAAACGAGTTTACAAACGACAGTGCAGCCATTTCTATAGACAGGGAATACGACAATGAACATCTTGTTTTCAAAGCAACGTTTAATCCTGCAGTGCAATCGTGGGATTCCCTTGGCGACATTACCGGCGGTAACATTGCGTTGAATATGAACATTGACGATACAAAGGCCTATTCATGCGTTGCAAATGTTGTACAGGACGGCTTCGATTTGAAAGTATGTACACCGACAAAAGTACAGGGTTGGATAAACGAAGATTTCGGAACCAACATGACAGATACTTATGAATTGACCGTTATATAAGTTTGTAATTTAAGTAAAAAAAAACTCCACTGCTTGGGCAAACAGTGGAGAGTTACACTGAAAGAAAGCAGCTTGTCGGGCGACAAACTTTTTTACTTTTTTTCAGCCATAGCGATTGACATTAAGGTACAATTCGCTATAAACTTTTTGATGAATAGTATATGAGTAGTATAAACTTTTTCGCAGATTTGTCAAGTTCAATTTTCTCACAAAGTTATTTGGCTCCAAATGACACTTTGAAGTTTTTGTCAACTTCCGAGTATTATAAAGCCAAACGTTGCGGAAAAAAGATTTATTATGCTTTGACGGTTGACCAGGACAAGCGGTCAGATGACGAAATAAGAGAGAAAAGAAAACTTCCACTGCGACAGTTTGCAAAAGCCCTGCACAATCATTTACCCACAGACGAAGAGATAAAAAGTGCAATCCTTGAATTAAAGAAAAAGATAATGATTTTGCAGTACCGTTTGCCTAACGGAAAATACTCTTATTTCGAAGGACAGCAGAAGGGAACGGAACGGTACAATAAAAAAATGGAAGCGTTGATAAAAGACACTCTAACCGCGTTTAGTTGTGCCGACAGGGAAACCGTTGCATTAACCCTTACTTGCGACCCTGCAAACGAAAATGGCGACCGCTACAACTGTTGGGAACGCTATACAAAGGATATTTCAAAGACCCTGGAGCATTACAGGAAACACGGAAACGCTCTTTTTATTTGGATAAAAGAGAGTACAAAAAACGGCTACCCACACGCCCACTGCGTTCTTTCTTTTCCTAAAGGAACAATCAAAGGTTATGACGCTATGAAAAACCGTCAGAAGATAACTTACGGAAAGTTTTATAAGGCTATTAAAAAGTCTGTTGTTTCTCCAGTTTTTGACCTTGAGAAGGTTAGTGGTAAAAACTTAAAGTATTACCTTTCTAAATACGTATCTAAAGGTACGACGCAGGACTTTTTTAAAATGGGTGAAAAGGATTACTCATTTAGTGACAGTGACAGAAAGTTGGCACTCTGCACGCTTGCTACAATCTGCACAGGTTCAAGACAAATGGGAAAGACACAGAACAGAAAAATATTGGAGACTATTCCGGACATTCCCGAAGAAACAAAACGCGGACTAGGGGCAGAAGAACTTAAGGAGAAGTTATGTCCGCCGCAGAAAGACGACTTGAAAAAGGAGACTTATGATTGGAAGTCGGCAGTAGGTAGAATATGCAATCCGCTTTATGACGATGAAGAAATCAAAGATGATTGCCACCGCCTCCGGCGGTACTTGATAGAGATATGTAATAATTCGCCCTTTTCATGTTGTTTGTCGCTCCGTGCCATGAGTGTTTCGCGGTACGAAGAAGAAAAGTTTAACGAATATCCCGATTTGGAGAACGAAAAAAAGGAAGTTCACGAAAGATTTAAAGAAAAATCTGCAAACTTAGGCTGCAGTGGTTGTTATTTTTCTCATTTATCAAACCTTATTCTTACAGGTATTGATCAGTATTTTGACTTTTTTGAATATGACGAAAACGGTATTCCGCACGAATTGTTTAATAAAACAGTGTATAAAGACGATGTATTGTTTATGAAGTCTTTTGTGAAGGCGGTTAATTTTTATATGCAGTCTGTAAATAAAGGGTTTATGGAGTTTAGGCAGACAAAGGAAATGACGTTTATAAACAAGAAGCCAAGCGAAACTGGTATACCGAATAGTGCCAGGAGCGAATATATTAAGAACTTTGCAGCTTATGCCGCCGGAAACATTACAGAAGAACAGTTTAATAACACAAATAAAAGCAATTTGTATGCACGGTATTTACAGAAAGAAAATGAAAAAAATAAAAAAACTATTGAGTTTTTTAGAAAACTGTATTATCTTATATAAAGGTAAGTTAACTTACTTTGTAAAGAAAATAAAGAAAACAAGGAGTAAAAACTATAGGCTAAAAATTATGAATGCGAAGTCGTCTTTGTAGGCGGCACCCCCTCATCACCCAAAGACATCTACACAAAAATCAAAACCCCCATTTACGAATGTGGTCGTCTAACTGGTTTTTTGTACGCTAAAAGACGAAAAACTAAAAAACAAATCTTTATGATTTTTCAAGTGGTCATTGTGTCTTAAGAAATGTAAAAAGACTTTCAAAAATGAAACTTACAACTCTGGTGTTTTTCATTGCTCATATTCCTGCGTATAGGCGAGTATCACCACTTCTTATTGAAAGAAATGATTCCAGCTGTTTTACAATTTTCAAAAAAGAAGCGGGCCCATATCATCCAGGCGTTAACATGTTATGGTTAACGAATGATTAAACAGTAAACTACCCTTGCGTTGCAAGGGTAAAAATATTTTGTTAAGGAGTAAAAAACATGTTTGCACAGAACTTCCAGTATCAAAAGGTACTTCCGGACGCAGCTCTAGGAGTACACGATGTAACAATTCAAAAGGCTTATTATGAAAAGGTAAACGGAATTGACTGCTTGACAGTTGAAATTACGTATGAAAGCGGACGGCAATTAATGCCGGACAAAATCCGCCTTCTTGACTTGTCGCCGAACGCTTCCGAAGAAAGTGAAAAGGCTTTCAACTATAAGATGTCCGCATTTTGCGATTGTTTCGATTTCCATGACGGCTTTTCAGAACTTGCACTTGCGAACCTGAAAGGAAAACGCGGACTGGTAAATGTTGCGAGGGATAAAAACGGTTACATAGTTGTAAATCGTTTTTATCCGGAGTAATAAAAATGGAGTTTTTATGATTACAGTAACAGTTTATGAAAAAAGGACAGAAAGGATTATAAAAAGGGCAATATTTGATGATTACGTTGCAGCGACAAAAAAACTTTACGAATACAAAGAATCATATCCTAAAGAAAAAGTCGAACTGCAGGTATTTACTAAGGGACAAATTAATAAATAAACTTTAAGCATTGCTTTTTAACTTTTAGCCACTCCGAAAGGAGTGGTTTTTTTTGCGAAATCTTCTTTATTTTAATCATGCGTTATTCTGTAAGCAAACGAATATAAGGCGTGTTCAGGGGCACAAGGCCCCATTCACACACCTTAGCCGCTCTTATTTGGGGCAAGAGAAGGTCAAAAGTTTTTGCAAATGGTGACAGTGCAGTTTTTAAAAAAGTTTTAAGTGTTGCGTTTTTTGTGTGCAGTCCGGTCGTTGCAGTTCAAAACGCAGTAAGTAAAAGTTTAGTGTCTTGCGTTGCAGGCGTGTAGTGTGTCGTGTTTTATTTGTACAGTAATTGTACAGTGGCTAAGAAGTAAAAAAATATATAAAGTTTTTTACATTTATTAAGCATTGCCGCGTTGTCTGTTCTGTAGTTTTATTTTATGTTTTTTTGTCCGGCGGTTTAGTTTACTGGACAAATGCAGTTTTGCAGTTTTCGCCGAGTAATTGCCGTTTTTTGTTCGGTCCGTAGTCGGTTGGTGTTTTTTCAAAAACGTTACCAAGTAAATCAAAAAACTCAAACGCGTTAAACTCTATCGTGGGGCGTCTTGCGGTTGCAGTATTGCAGTTTTTTGCAGCTTATACCTTTTCCAGGTTCGCAATTTATATTTTTCTGTTTTTGATAAAGCAAACAGTTTTTGCAGAAAATGAAATTTTCTTTTTTGCGTTTTTTATCCGGTGAACAGTTTGCCGCGAAGTTGCAGTTTTGCAGTTTTTGCAGTTTATGTTTTTTGTCGGCTAGCAGTTTGTGTTTTTTCGTTTTTGGCGTTGTCGGCGGTTTCCGTAAATAATGCAGTTTTCTTTTTTGCAGTTTTTGTCAGGTCGCGCGCTTGTCGTGTAATTGCAATTTTGCAGTTTTCGCCGAGTAATTGCCGTTTTTTGTTCAGTTCGTAGTCGGTTGGTGTTTTTTCAAAACTCACCAAGGCAACAGCAAACTCTGGTCCGTAGTGCTCTACCGTTAAGCGTCCAACACTCATTAAACTATTAGCAGTTTTATTTACAGTTTTCTGTTGACAATTACTGCAATATGTGTTATATTAAAATCATGAAAGCAATCAATTACAATTCAAAACTAGGACGCATCGTTTATTCGGTGCTTGGTGTGTTGGCTTTGGCGTGTATCGTCAAATATGGTATTTTATTTTTAATAAGCCTGTTTTAAGGCTATGGAGGTGCAAAAATGACTTTATCGGGTTATAAAAGAGAAATCCGCGGGCGTATTCGTGAGTATTTAAATGAAAATAACTTATGGAAGAAGGACCCTACAGACATTTATGACGAGTTGTTTACAGCAGACAGTGTAACAGGCAACGCCTCAGGCTCTTACTATTGCAACGCGTACAAGGCACAGCAGGCTCTTGTACCGGCAATTTTTGATCAAGATTTATTGAATCTTTATCTTTCAGATTATGAAATCAGCTTAAAAGACTTAGAAAAAGGTCCTGAATGGTTTGATGTGTCAATTCGTTGTGCTCTGCTGTCAGAATGTTTGTCAGAAGTTTTAAAACAAGGAAAATACTACAGGGGATAATAAAAATGAATTTTCAAGAGTTTGAAAAAATAAAGAAATGTTCACCCGACTGGATGAATTATCTTTAGAAGTAAAATCAATAGAACGCGGCAAAAGCCTGCTGCAGATGTCTTTAGGGACTGCAAAGTACAAAATGCGTATAAGCAACGCTGCCGGACAGGCTCTAGAAATGGAGTTTTGCACAAGTGACATCCAGGCATATCTAACGCCGTTGCTAGAAGTAAAGCAACAGGAGTTTAACGCCCTGCAGTCAAAGCTGGACGCTATTAAGATACAGTAACAGATTAATAAATAAAGTAAAAAGCGGCTTAAACAGCCGCTTTTTTTTATACACACTGCATTTACTTACTAATAAGCGAAGTTGAAACGAAGAGGACATCAACTTAAAACACAAGGGGCTTAAACTTCCAAAAATAAGAAAAAATCTATTAAAAAAACCGCAGAAACCGCGTCAAGTAGAGTAAAAACACAAGGAGCAAAAAACTGGAGCAAAAAACGCAAGAAACAAAAACACAAGGAGCCTGGAGCCGGAACAAAAACCGCAAAAAGCAAAAACACAAGGAGCCTGGAGCTGGAGCAAAAACCGCAAGAAACAAAAACACAAGGAGCAAAAAGGGCGGCATTACAAAAAACATACTAAAAAATGTGGCAAAATCGTATTAAAAACAAATATTTTTTTTATAAAACAAAACAAAGGGGGCGGTCGCATACGGACGGGGGGCGGGGCGGGCCCCCCTTTCCTGTTCTACGGTCAAGTCTTTTTGCTTATGAAATACTTAATTCAGTCAGTCGGGGGCATAAAGCCCCACTCCTTCCTTCAATGCTACGCCCTTGCTAACATTAAGACCATTTTGCCGACGTCGGCAAATAGGTCGGGTTCAGAACGAAAAATTGATGATATAAAACTATCACGCTATGCCTGTTATCTAATTGTGATAAATACAAATTGACGTGCAGAAATCATTATTGTATAATTGCAAATATAAAAGGGGTGTAATATGGCAATAATAAATCTATTAAAAGCAGATTACAATGGAAAATTAGGGCAAACTTACGGCTACCGGCATAAATCAACAAGTGTCGTTGCAGCTGTTCCGTTTTCACATACGCCGCACAATATTAGTCAAAAATCACAATGGAACGCTTTCACAAAACTGCAAAAGTTCTGCGGAATTGTTTCAAAAGAATGTTTCAAATACACAGGGTTGAGTGATAAAAAAGTAAATACGCATAAACGCGGTGAATACTTTTTTTAAGCCTATTAATTGTAAATCATGTTTATAATCCGCAGAACATTAAAGAAATGAAGTTTATTACAAAAAGCGGAGAAATTACAGATTTTTCTATAGATGATAAAAACTTTACAGCCACAATGGCAATCAAGAATAGCAAATTTGTACCGAGTATAACAAAATTGATTATTGTGTCATTATCTTATTTGACGGTCAATTGTGAATCGATTGCTTACAAAACGGCAGCTTTACCAACTGGCATAACAAATCTAAAGTTTTCATTCCCGGACAAAACTTTTTCGTATTACATGGGGCTAAAATTCAGTTACAGAAAAAACAAATGGAGTTCTTCAGATGTGTTTTTCTATGACACTAAATAATATTAAGGAGAACACATGGAAGAACAGGAAAATGGCATTTTACTAAGTAGCATAAACGCCATTCAACATAAACTAGATACAGTTATTAATACTGTTACAACAATTCAATTAGAACAAGTAAGATACGATTTACGTTTGCAACAGGTCGAAGTTAAAGTAAATGATATTTTGAACTCGAAAAAGCACGGTTTACAAATAGTTTTAGATAACATAATAAAAACTATCGTAGGAGCGGCAATCGCGGTTTGTTTTAGCCAAGATTGGACTTTCTATGTAATGGAGGTAAGTATGGAAAAGAACAAAAAATACGGTTTACAGTACGTGCTGTCAGTACTAGGACAAAACGGTTGTTACGCACTTTGCCTTGCGTACATCGCACGGAAGTGTGGTGCAAGTTATAATGACATTTTTGAAGGACTTAAGACTTCAATCGACCATGACGCAATTTATATAAACCCAAAAGACAAAGACGACCCGAACAACTGTTATGTTATGAACGCCGAAAAAGTGCTTTTTAACATGACAAAGAAAACATTTTCTGTAAGAAAAATTACTAAAATAAACGGAAAACCTGATCCAAAAAGGTTTTTTATCATCAAGTGTTATTCATTGAAAACAACAGGCGGAACAAAAACTCATTTTTGCATAGAAGATTTTGACCCTTATCCAGGTTCAAATACAAAAACTAATGGGCAGCTGCATTCATTGCGACTGGTTGAAAAAATAGAATAATTAAGTTATATTTAAATAAACATTTTTGCACCTCTCCGTTCAAAGGTGCGGCAGACTACTGGCGTAGACTGTCGCACCTTTTTATTTTGTCCATGTAAAAAACTATGGAGTTTTTTACAAAAAACTATTGAGTTTTTTAGATATATGTATTATAATGTTATTATAAGAGCAAAAATCAAAAACATTTTTAAGGAGTGCAAAAATGAAAGTAAACTTCAAACTGATTGGAAACGGAAAACTTCCAGTAGCAAAAACAACTGGTGCTGCTTGTTTGGACGCGTACTCAAGGGTTCACGAAGTAATCAATCCATACGAACGTAAGTTAATACCACTTGGTTTTGCCGTTGAACTTCCCGAAGATTACGAAATGGTCATAAGACCGCGTTCAGGCTTAACAAAAAACTGCATTGACAGTGCTATCGGAACGATAGATTCCGACTACCGCGGTGAAGTGCTTGCTTGTCTGATAAACAATTCAGATTTTGTTTTCACAGTAAACGAAAATGACAGAATAGCACAACTTGCAATCCGCCGTGCTCCTAAAATTGAACCTGTAGTGGTTACAGAATTGTCGGACACTTTACGCGGCGCCAACGGTTTTGGTTCAACTGGAGTTTAAAAATGATAAACGGAGAAGATTTTGACATTTTCAACAACGCACTTAAAACTGCAACGGCAGAAATCACCAGTGAAGGTGAATTAATTTTTTACGACATTAAAGGAGCAACGCAGGACGCAAAAAACGACACGTTCGCAATGTCCTTAAACGAACTGGTAAGATTTTATTTTGCGTTGAAACAGGAGTTTAACAGATGATATACCATTGCTTATTTGAACAAAGAGGTACGTTTAAAAATGTCATAAAAATAAGTTTGTACAGGAAATAACAGACGAAGAATACAGGAGTGCAAAAAAATGACAGAGTTTGAGTTTTTGGAAAGTGACCGTATACAAAAAATAAGGTCAATAATTGAACAGTATGGCGAACAAAACTTTTACGTTTCGTTCAGTGGTGGAAAGGACAGTACAGTCTTGTCTTATTTAATTGATATTGCACTGCCGGACAATTCAATTCCAAGGGTATTTGCAAACACCGGGATTGAATACGCGGAAACAGTAAAGTTCGTAAAGGAATTATCACAAACCGATAAACGGATTGCGATAATTGCACCTTCAAAGCCAATTAAACAATCACTTAACGAATACGGTTATCCGTTCAAGAGTAAAGCGTTTTCTGAAATTATGGAACTTGCCCAGCGAAAAGGTTTTGAGCAGAAATCTGTTGAAAAGGTCTTTAATTCAGACAATTCAAATTATTTTTATTGTCCGCAAAAACTCCAGTTCTTGCGGAATTACAAAGACTTGAAAATCTCTGATAAATGTTGCAAAATATTAAAAGTTGAACCTTTGGAAAACTGGAGTTTACAGAACAACAGGCCTTATACAATTACCGCTTTAATGCGTTCAGAAGGCGGGCGAAGAAAAACAACAGTTTGCCTTGCATTTAAAAAAGATAAATTAAAAAAGTTTAATCCCTTTGCGGCTGTACCCGAAGATTTTATAGAATATTTGCATTGCAAATACTCTATAAAACTTTCTCCGCTTTATTACGAACCGTACAATTTTGAACGTACAGGCTGCAAAGGTTGTCCCTTTAATCGCAATCTGCAAAAAGACCTTGATACTTTAGCCCGATACTTTCCAAACGAACGGAAACAGTGCGAAGATATATGGAAACCTGTTTATGATTTATACCGTAAACACCATTACAGGCTTTATGTTGAAAAAGATACTTTTTTAAATAATGGGGGTACTCATGGAGAATAAAAACAACGAAAACAACGAAAACTTGCAAAACAAACCTGCAGTGAAATGGAAGTCTCGCAAGTTTCGTGTTGTTGTATGGGCTTGCGTGGTGGTCACTTTGATTTGCTTAAGTGCTTTCATTACCGCGTACACCGGAAACGTATTGCCGGACTGGTTAGGTACTATTGGCATAACCTTAAGCGGAGCGATAATAACTTATTTCCCTTGCAATGCATTTCAGAAAAAGTTTACGCCACCACCAGCCAAAGAGGAATAAATTGGAGTTTATATATAATAAACAGTAAGATGAAGAACTAAAAGATATAGGAGCGTGAAGAATGAAAAAATTAGAATGGAATGAAGAATATGCAATTAGATTTTCTCTTGATGATAAACACTTTTCCACACCTAAAGGAAAAGGATTTATCGCAAAGTTTGACACTGAAAATGAAGTAAAAAGGCTAAAAGCAAAAGGAGCGGTAAACATAGAAATTTATATACAGAAATGGAATGGATGATATTTAAGGCTAGAGTACACCTCTAGCCTTTTTTATTAGTTGAAAGCAAGTCTTTTGTTTTAATCATGCTCTGTTTTATAAGCAAACGAATATAAGGCGTGTTCAGGGGCATAAAGCCCCATTCGCACACCTTAGCCCCTATTTCGTCTGCTCCGCAGCCGACCGCCCCCACCTTTACAAACTAAAAATTATTTACAAAAGCCACATTTTTTAGTATGTTTTTTGTAATGCCGCCCTTTTTGCTCCTTGTGTTTTTGTTTCTTGCGGTTTTTGCTCCAGCTCCAGGCTCCTTGTGTTTTTGCTTTTTTGCGGTTTTTGTTCCGGCTTCCAGGCTCCTTGTGTTTTTGTTTCTTGCGTTTTTTGCTTCCAGTTTTTTGCTCCTTGTGTTTTTACTCTACTTGTACGCGGTTTTCTGCGGTTTTTTTAATAGATTTTTTCTATTTTTGGAAG
>CYGL01000659.1_pt1 | contig 11948 bp, 12 predicted proteins | sample 485531 | NCBI WGS metagenome assembly CYGL01 (sample SAMEA3497897, study PRJEB9818) | human gut metagenome | reverse complement strand
TCATTAGCGGTCTGAGCAAGCTTGACGAGATCTTTGGCTTCCTGCTCGGTGTAACCCTTGGAAACCAGCGATGCGACGACTTTCTCATAATCGCTGACATCCATTGCCAAGATGTTGAGTGATTGGGTCAGAACATCGGTAGTAAGCCATTGGCCCTTTGTCAACGACTCACGGAAGCTGCCTTCAGCTGCAATGTACTTCTTAGCGCCAGTGCCGAGCTTCTCCGATGTTTGGACCAACAGATCCTGAAAGACCTGACCGCCCATACCGGCGTTGACGACCGAGTTCCAGTCCATCAGGCTTACTTTACCAGCGGCCAAAGCCTGAGAAAGCTGGTACATAGCAGTCGAAGCCTGCTGAGAGCTTGAACCTGAGATAGCGGCGAGGTTGGCGATACCCTTAATCGAGTTCACCGACGTTTGCAGATCGACACCGGCAGCTGTGAACGTACCGATGTTCTTGGTCATCTCGCTGAAGTTATAAATAGTCTGATCAGCGTAGGTGTTCAGCTGGTTCAGAGCAGTATTGACCTGCGTAAGGTTGGTGCCTTGTTTCTGCGTGTTGGCCAGAATGGTCTGAACCGAATTCAGCTGGAGTTCGTACTCTTCAAAACCTTGACGAATGCCTTTGGTAAGGCGGTCTGCCATTTGGGCGCCGGTAGTGACAGCCTTAGCGGCAAGATTGCCCAAGGCAACGATGCCGACGGCTTCCAAAGCCTTGAAATGAGGCTGAATAGCGTCAAGCTGTTCTCCAATTGGAGTGGCTTTGAAGGTGTTCACGCCATGCATCAGAGAATCCCTCATGGAAGAGATTCCCATTTTGACGGTTTCAACGCCCTTCTGAATCGGACTTAGATCAACACGATTGGCCGCATCGTTAACGCCATCAATTGCATCAACCGTTTGTTGAATACCGGCAGTATTGGTTCCGATCTTACCAATTGCAGCATTGGCTTCCGCGGCAGACTGCTGCACCTGATCGGACATCTTGTTCGCAGCGGATGCGACACCGGTCAAATTGACGTTATCGGAAGCGGCGACAATCTGTTGAACACTCTTTTGAGCGCTCGAACCCATCTCGGCAAAGTTTTCCGTCGCTTTGGACGTGGCTTTACTTACGTCCTTCTGCATCTCGGATGCGGATTTGGATACGTTATCAAACTTAACGTTCTTGGCCGCTTTATCGAGATTGTCGAACGACTTCGTATCGTTAAACTCGAACGCTTTCTTCAGTTGTTCCAAAGCCTTGGTGACGCGCGATACGCCTTGCTGCAAGGACGTATCGTCCATAGACAGCTTGACTATACGTTCATCTATGTTAGCCATTGGTCACCGCCCTCCAGGCTTCATCAGCCAATTGATCGAATGTTTTAGCAAGTGCTGGATTGATATAATCACGTCCAGCAACGTAACCACCAGTTCCGGTACCATGTCCGTATTGGAGAATGATAGCGATGTTCACACCATGAACGATGTTGGAGTTCGTGAAGACGATTTCGGATTTACCTTTGGATTGATGAACCTCATAGCCCCACGATGCAGCGGTCAAACCACTTTTAACTGGCGTGGCATTTGCCAGAGCGTCAACTCCTCTACGTCCGATTCGATACGAGAACTTCGGAATAACGTCGTTCTTTAATGTTTTTCACAAAGCGATCGAGACCGCTGAAATCGCCATTGATCTCAAACCTAACTCCGGCCATGATCAACCTCTTGTGTTAAAGCGTTTACGATTTTCGGCAAGGATGCGAGCACGTTCGGCCCGATTGTCCTTAACAGACATACGATTACGTTTATCGCCTTTGGAGTTTTCCACATCGATGAGGCGTATCAACGTTAGAAGACGATTGATATGCCAGTACTGGGCGCTCCAATCAATACCACGAGCCGTCATCGCAGCGTAGATTGTTTCCGACGATATGAATGAGCTGTTATGTTTTGTTGACCCGCGACGATCACGAATGACGGTAGCGGTATGTGGATCGGCAATATATTCCTGAATGCTGTTTCGATCTCGATCGGTGAGGCGAAAGTATAAAGAAAGGGCATGTTCAGGATTCTGATCCATGCACCAAATGTAATAATTGCTCTCCTCTTCGGTTTTGGATTCCTTGGAGAAGAACGGTTTCTTAAATTTTGATTCCCATTTTGAGACTGCGACGAGGTTATGCTCGAGCCTGAGGGTTACGGCGGGAGCGGCTGCAACGAATGTTCCAGTATTCTCGTCATAACCCTCAACCTCTGGAAGGACGAGCTCGAGCATAATCATTCCTTACTTGACGCGAAGACGCTGACCGGGATGGATCAGGTTCGGATTCGACAGACCGTTCAGATCACGAATGTGCTGCCAGGTGGTGCCGTATCGAGCGGCGATGGCCGACAAATTATCGCCGGCTCGAACCGTATAGTATACAGCAGCCGGCTTGGCAAGCTTCTGATTCACCAACGCCTGAACAGCGTCATAACGTGCACCAAGCTTCTGCTTACGGGTGTCGCCACTACCGAATTCACCACGAATAACAGCATTAGACAGGTCTTCGTCTGAACGTCCGGCAAGCGGATCAGCAGGCTGCGAAGGAGTGACCGTCGAACCACCCTTACCACCAGTCACATAATTGTCATAGGTGGCTCCATCGCCATAGAACTTGTTGAGATCCAAGTTTCCGTTATAGCCGGGAAGACGACCGGAAGCAGAGTACTGGCGAATGACGCAGGCATAGGCGCCTTCATTCCACGGAGTGTCCTGATAACCAGTGGGGTTCATACTCGCATACTGTGCGATCCACAAACCACAATTCTGGCGCTTGGCGACCGGAGCAACCTGGGCATAGCGGGATGCTGAGGTATAAATAATCGGAGGGATCCCTGTACGATTCTTCACCTGAGCAACGAGCTGTTCAAGATATCCCTCGTTGCCCCAAGCGGAATTCTGATCGGCCTCCCAATCGATACAGAACAGGCCTTTACCAATCCAATTAGAACAGTTATCAACGAAATAATTGGCCTCAGCAATGGCGTTGCCACCAGAGACGTAATGATACACGCCAAAGCGCTTTCCTACCTTACGTGCCTGTTCAACCTGTCGAGCGCAGTCAGGAGACACATACCCAGTACCCTGAGTAGCCTTTGAGATAACAAAATCTGCTGGAACGGCAGCGAGATCGATTCCCTTCTGCCAGTTGCTAATATCGATGCCATTGAGAGTCATGATAGCTCCTTTCCGTTACAATGGTCAGACTCTCTGAAAGATGATGGTTCAGAAAACGTACAACATCATTTATGGCTAATGATACTATCTTCCAGAGAGTCTGACCACCATAAAGGTGGCCAGGAAGAATTACTTCCTATTTTGAACAACTCAGGACAGGGCGATAGTGTTCGGTTCGTCGAGAGCGAGACCGCTCGCCTCTTCAACGGTCGCAGATACGGTCTTGAACATAGTAATAACCTCGGAAAGTGAAGGCAAAGTCGCAGTAGAGTTGGATCCGCGTCCATACAGCTTGTCTTCAAGTTCCTTGAGCTTAGCAGCGTTGACCTTGGTGGAATTAAGGGTGATCTGAGCGGTTGGGCCCAGACCATCGACGCCGGTGTCGACCGGATCGGTGCTGATCTCCCAGCTCAGGGTCTGGGCTTCCGGAGAATCATTTACGGTCGCGTATTCACGCTCGGACGGAGCTGCGGTAGCACCATAGATCAGGTGCAGCTTGTAGCCGTAATTAATGCCGGCAGTATCGTTACCAATCTTGGTACGGTACGAGAAACCAAACTTACGACGAGTCTGCTGACCAACGGTAACGCCAGGAGCAGGAGTGGCCTGGCCATCGCACGGAGCGAACTCTGGCGGATAGGTGAGAGCCTCAATGGTGGCGCCAAATTCCTCAGCAGAAGTCAGAGTCAGGTACTTGATATTATCAGCATACTGGGGGGAAGCTTCGGCACCAGAAGGCGATTCTGTAACACCGGTCAGACCGTTCCAAGCGACACCAGTCTCGTAACCACTGCCATCCTCCTTCATGACGAATAGAACGCCGCGGTCGACGCCAGTCTCATAAGTACGTTCACCAGCCTTATCCCAAACAATAGCTGCCATGGGATACTCCTTTCAGAAATAAATTACAAATGAATCGTGATGCAGATTTTCAGTGACATAATGTCTATCGAATATACATTTGGAAAGCATCGCGACTCGATCTGGTATAGATGAATCTGGATCCTTTTCGATCACAGTCACTTGATAACGTTTCTCATAAATATAAGGAGCGTTATCGGCGAACTGTGTATCGGCGCTCGTCCGTTCATAGACGATCGCAGGATATTCGATTCTGGACGGAGCCTGAAAATAAACATGCTCCGAGAAATTTGGTGTTACATTGCGAACCTCATCCGGAAGCGCCTCATAGGCTTCACGCATAATGTTCTCAAGTATCAGTTGTAGTTCCTCACGGGGTCTGCTCATGATACTCGCTTCCAAGCTGCAATATAACACGGGGGCGCTGAATCTGAACCGATGTGATTTTCCACAATCCGCCCATCCAACGCACATACCGTAGCGCTTGCAGATGATCGTTGAAATACGGGTCCAAGATGATTGATATCGATTGATCCAATCGCATCGGTTCATTCACCTCGGACCCGGAATTCCAACGAACGGTATTGCGAACGACATCACCAGTGTATTGTCGTTCGACAATTTCATCCCGATAAACACCGGGAGCCGTCTTCACCTGTTCCGCGAATCCTACTGCTCCAGCGAATCGGGCCATTGATCACCCTTTTATCAAGCGGCAAGCCCCGGAAGCACTGCCTTACCGAGCTTACGAGCCTTGCCATCAGTGGTCAATTCGACCACGGTCATGACCTGACCCTTGGTTCCGGTGACCTTCTGTCCTGCGGAGAATGCAGTCCATTCCGAAATCGTCACCTTCTGATCATACGTGATCGTCGGAGCGCCGTTCGCTTCGGTCACACGATAATACAGAGCGTTGCCGGCTTCTGGATCAGGGTTCACCGTCACCAGATACTCACCAGACATCGGTGTGACGCCAACTGTCAAGGAACCAAGCGTCGGCGCGGTCACCGTAATCTGAGCCTCACCGGTCACGTTGCTGCCATCCTGAGCGGAAGCCACAATATGAGCAAGGCCAGCAGTCTTGCCCGTCACCAGGCCGGATCCCGATACAGAAGCGATGGAATCCTCCTTAACAGACCACTTGACATTTTGATTGGTTGCGTCAATAGGGGTAACTGTTGCCTTGAGCTGAGCAGTGCCTCCGATAACAATCGACTGCATGGAGGGAGCGACCGTGATGGCGGTCACCTTCTTGTCAGTCGATTCGGGAGGCGTCACACTTTTGGGGCTGCCTCGATCACGATCGCGGACTTCGGCTTGGTCAGAGCAGCGGACATACGAGTTTCAATCATGTACTTGTACTGATTGAAATCAATGTCAAAGTTGTTGAACGACGTCACATCGCCACCACGATCGGTGCCGACGGTAATATCGCGAGGATCGAGAATGATGGCCTGAAGAATATTGTTGTTCTTCAGCTTGAAGTTCTCAAGCAACGGAACCTCGACGATCTTCTGGACACCGAGCTCGAAGGCCAGAGCGGCGTCGGAATCGTACATACGACGACCCACCTGATCACGCTGCACAGCGAAGCTGGCGTGCAGGGTCGGGGAAACATATGCGATCAGGACGCCCGAACCCATGTAACCGACCTTGGACTGACGAATACGGTCGATCAGAGCGGTCTGGTTTTCATTCTTATCGCCCACAGAATGCATCACGTACAGATCGTCATCGGAAACGACCGGACGAATGCATTCGGTGTTGATGTGATCCTCGGCGGAAACATCACGACCGTCGCCGATAAGGATCGCACGAGCGACTTCCTCATCGAGCTGGATACGCATTTCGCGCATCAGGAAGTTCACCACAGAGAACTCAGTGATGTCGAGCACGTCATCACGGTCCACCTTCTGCTTCTTATAGATGGTGGTCGGCGTGGTCTGACGCTTGTAGGCCGTAATCATTTCATCGAACTTGCGATGGTTGTTGTTACGATCGAGCGTAAAGCCCTTAGCACGAGCCTCATCCGGAGTCAGGTCGACATACGCAGACTTAATACGGGTCCACGGAACCTTGTGGACACCATTCAGAAGACCGGCAACCCAATCGGTGTCGCGCTTATACAGATCAGGCTCGGTACGCTCAGCGCGAGCGTCCGGGAAGAACACGTCGATGTTCTTGATACCGTAATCCTGGGCGTGCTGAAGCACGAACTTCTGAAGGGAACCGGATGGATCGCGCTGGGCAGCCTTGAAGAAGTTCTCCTGGGCGTGGGCGAAATCAGTAGCACCCTTCACACCTTCAGAGTGCATGAAGTTCTGATAATCATCAGAATGCTCGAAGGAACCATCTTGTACCGTTGCATTGTGCTCGAAAATGTTCATTGTATCTCCTTTATCCGCCGACTGTTCGACAGTATTTTCTTTAAGTGCAAAACCGACCAAACCCTGCACCAGATTTTTCTGCGAATCATTCAAAGATTCGTAAATTTTTGTCGGATCGTCAGAATCATCCGAATGCTTGACATCGGAACCAGCCTTAGATCCTTGACCTTCCTGAAGAGCCATGCCGACGAGCCCGTCAACCAAAGCCTTCTGCTCCGCATTCAAGGAGTCATAGACCTCCTGAGGATCGTTATCGTCGGAGTCCTCGTCATCAGCATGCAGCAAATAATCCAACGATTCTTCATCGAAGACTTCGGAAGGATCTCCAGATTCGTCGCCGTGTTCGAGCTCGCACATAAAATTGGCGCTGATCGAAGACGGATCTTCAAAAGAGTCTCCATCGTCAGAATGACGAATCACGTTGTCAATGGTAGCCTCCGGATTGGCTCCAGCAAACACCAATGATACTTCGCGGATATTTCCATGAAGTACATCTGCGCCGTTCTGGACCACCTTATTTGCAGCAATCGACAACGACATCATATCGCCATGCTGGATGATACCTCGAGCCGCCTTACCTGCACTGGTATCATTCAGGTAACCATATGCGTAGACACCGTCGTCACGGTTTTCCAGCAATGCCTTACCGATTACCGAAAGTGGACTGGTATGATCATGCTGAAACACCAGAGGGACGATCGTACCGTCCTGATCGGCAAATGCGTCTTTACGAATGACTCGGCCGTCAGAGCAAAGCACATCATTCTTGGTTGCGTATCCGCTGAAATCACTCTTATAACTGTTAGCCATAAGAGCACTCCTTTCTTTTTATCTTTTTATTCTCGAGCTCATCAAGATCCTTATCATTTTGATCGAATCCTGTGATCTTGGAATTACACTTTTTCCTGAGCAATCTTGTCCTCGTCTTCGGAAGCACCGGGACCAAATTGATTCGAATCTGAATCATCGATACCAGATTGATCTGAACCGGAATCCGCCTTGTTGAGGTTCTTGTTACGGAGCTCGTCAGCAGCCGGATCGTCAACTCGAGACATACCGAGAACGGAACGGAATTCATTCGAGGTCATGATCTCATTTCGAGTAAACTTATCAGCAAGTTCAGCGATCTGATCAACCGGAGCCAGCTTGAACGGATCTCGGAAGAACTTTATAGTCTGTCCTTGAGATCGAGCCGTCTTCGTGAGGAACTTGGCGTTCATAGCATCGCAAATTGAAGCAATAATGGGTTCAATCGTGCGATTATAATAATTCAGCATCTCCTCAGAAGTAGCAGTACCATTGGCGATGGCTTCCGATACACCCAATTGACCATACAACTGAGGTGATAAATACTTGATCTGGTCAAGCAGATTATTATCAACCGATCGATTCAACTGGACAACACGTTCAGCACCATCAGTATAAGCAACGCCATACTTTGAACCTGTGAGTTGTTTCTCCATGTCTGAACGGCGACGTTCGGCTTCCTTACGACGAGCATCCGACCTAATCGTATAAGGAAGTTGAAGAATTAGATCCAACTTTCCAGAACTGGACTGATCGTCAATCACATCCAAGAGATTAAGTTTTCGGATCAATCGCTGAAGCGTCGAATTCGGTTCATTCATAACCGAATATAACGGATTTTCGACGATTGCCACCCAAGTCTTGGGAAGAACGAGTTCTTCTCGTCGACCAGAAATATCGTCATACACTGATACTCGAACATGCTGCGGCATCCATCCGATGATCCTTCCGACCCTAAGTTCATAAATGTCATATGAACCAAATGAATTTGGATCATCGGATGTTTTTACCGGGACTGCTGCCGCAACACCGTCATCAAACATAGTAGTCGTCAAGTCATGAATGAACTGACGGCCCGTTTGGTCAATGTTCGCTGCAACGTTCAAACAATCATCCAAAGAATCTCTGATTTCCTCAACATATTGGCCTTGAGCATTCAGTCGACAATGTCGAATCGTCAATGCTGATACATCGAGAGCGATTCTATTATACAACGCAGAAACAATAGAACGTTCGTTTCCACCAGTAAAATAAGGTCTGTCCGGATTCAATGAATACGATCGACCTATATCCGGAATATACCGTCCAGGAGGTTGAGAAAAAGCATTCCAAAAACGAGTCACTTTTGACAAAGCTGTTGCCATATCGACTCACTTTCCATCAATGACGATACACCTTCTTGACAACCTTCTCGGACTTCTTACGGTTATATGCGTATTCGGAATCCGTAATATGATTGCCACGATATTTTCTTCCAAGAATCGGCATGTTACCAACTGTGAAAGGAGTCTTCAAAATTCGCTTGATAAAACCATCTGCCAGCTGCATATCTTGCGATGTCAATTTCTTAGTGGCTTTGTCACCATAGCGCTTCAGCAGCTTATTAGTCGCCTTTTTGAATTCGGCAACATCGTTATCAAAGATGGTTTCCGCTCGTCTTTTATTAGCCCTCGTTTGAATCGAATCGTCCATAGCCTTATCTATATTCGCATACGCTGCATTTCTTTTTGCGGTGCGACGAAAGATGGAACGATTAGCCTTGGTCAGCTGTTTATTAGCATTTTGAAGCCGGTTTTCGCTTGCTGCATTCTCCCGTGCAGCGCTCTTAAGATTCGCTCGAGAAGCCGAAACTTTTCGTGCTGCAATTCGACGAGCTTGCGCGTCCTTACGATAGGCCTTCTTTCCTTCCTTATCAAGACCTTTACGAACGCCCCATTTCATTCCGAGAACACCGTAGTGTTCAAACGAATTGGAATTAATATTAGAATCATAATCTAGACTCGAGCGTCCCATTATTACCTCCTTACTCGAATGCGTCTCTATTGTTCTTGAACGCTATGAAAGCGTCCATCATTGCGGCAACGGCATCGATTTTATCTTCGCGACGAGCTTTATAGAGTTTTCGATTGCCATTGGTGTCTTCAAGGGTCATGCAATTCGCCATGGTAAATGACATCAACGATTCATCGAACAGCAATCGACGATCTTCAGCGAGCTTTTTCAATTTCACCAAGAGGGACAGATTCAGTCTTAGCGCCTTGAATGACTTTTTCAATGGCGAAATCGCCATTATCCTGAATCCATCGCTCAACGAATCGTTTAGCATTGTATGGATCGTAACCAAACGCCCGAACATCATACTGAGAATCAATGATATGTTGATCAAGATCATCATACACCAAATCCATATCGAGAGTGGTTCCTTCCATGATATGCAAAGAACCTTCTCGGATGAACTCCTCATACTTCTGGCGAGCAGCTGTTGGAAGTTTGGTCAAGGTATACTCAGAAATATAGTTTCGAGTCTTGATCCCGAACACTTCACCCCGCAATGGGAACATGAACGTGAACGAACAGAAATCATCGCCCTGAGAAAGATCAGCACCGAGAGCGCATGGCAATCCCCAGAAGTCTTTCTTGGTATGCGGAAGTGTTTCCTCATACGTAAAGAAGTAGGTATAGCCTTCCATAGGGATACCGAAACGTTTGGCCAGAATATCATTCCGGTTGGCTGGAGCTTTCTCCGCACGTTCGACGTCGTTCTGTAGCGTTTCATACGTTACGGTGATACCAATGTTCGGATTCGATTTCATCCAAGTCGAAGGATCGGCAACCTCTTTGACATCATCCTGTCGATAGTAGAATATCGAGGTGTGAAAATCCTGATACTCGCCTTTCAGAATACTCATAAGCTCGAGCTTGATAGTATCACCGACCGAATTACGGACAGTGCCTTCAGATGACGTCGCCACGATCAGCCAATCAGAACCGCCTCGATCGGATTGCTCCTTCGAAGCGCCTTGGGCCAATGCGCCTACAACATCTTCGCGAGTATCACCAGAAAGCCACTCATCAACGGTAGCGATCTTAGGTCGAGCACCCTGAAGTTTATCAATGGACATCGGACGAACTTCAACAAGACTATTCGTCGGAAAATATTGGATTCCGACTTTTGTCGATGCCAGCATGACCTGATTACCGGTAACACCGCCACTTCGTCCTGGAAGTTTTCCCTGTGTCATCATCTTGATCGCCGGTCCTGGAGCTCGCTGAATAGCGGTACGAATCGGCGACATGATCTCGTCAGCAAGTTTCATGGTCGGTGCCACGACAATCCCGGTGGTGGTATTTGGATCACACAGCAGCATGTATGCCTGCAAGCATGTCGCATACAACGACTTGGCATTACCGCGGGAAACGATCAAATACTGTCGATTGATCAAACGCTTTTTGATACGTTTGGTGACGTAATGACCGCCAGGACGATCGGTATTCGGAATATAGACCGATCGATCTACAAAATAATACCATCCGAAAATCTGTTCACCCCATAGCTTGAACGAATCAAGCAAATGAAGCGGAGATCCATCGGTCAATACTAGTTCGTTCTCGCAGAAATTCACCCAATGCTCAACAGCGGTATCATCGTAGTAAATGCCAGGATTGGCGATCATGGCATCTATACGATTCATCTCCATTGAGATTTCACGGCATACCGGAATTTCACCAGATACTACTTTCTGACGAAACTCACTATAATAGCGTGGGGTCGCGATGTTCGACAGTGTCATACGCTACTACTACTTCTTCTTCTTTGACTTCGCATGTCGCGGTGTAGAAGGCGCGATCTTACTTTCAGCATACCCTTTGAGAGCCGTCTTAAGATAATCTTTGGCGACTTCTTTACCGGCATCGATGGCTATGGATTTTCCAGTATCCAGCATGAAATGAACGAATTTCTGACCTTTAGATCGCGACGCTTCTTTCTGCTGAGCCGTCAATCGATTATAGTTGGCGATAGCGTTGGATCTGCTCACCCAGTCGTTAATCTCCTGAGTGGACATATCCTGAACCTTCATCTTAGAAAGACGCTGGTATTTCTCATGATCGGTCTCTTTACGAGGGGTCTTGGAAGCTTCAGCCGAATCTTTGCGAGTAGTCTGAGATCCTTCAGTTGAATCCTTACCGGAATTCTTGTCGGATTCGCCTTCCCAATCCTTCTTGCCACGAGCGGCTTGAAGTTCTTTGGTTGAACGTCGACGTCCCCATTTCATACCGAGGATACCGAAATGTTCAAAACATTGCTCGACCGGATCAATGGTTTCAATGTCGTTATCCATCAAATGCTCCTTCCGCATTAACATTCAATCGCCATTCAAGCTCTTGAATTTGCTTTTCTATAGATTGCACGAGGAATGAATTTGATGGAGGATCAAACAACAACCGTGTCTTGAGATAAATATAGGTTTTGATCCCGTTGAGTTGTGACTCATCTGCTGTAAGATCCTCCCAGGTATCACTCTCAGAAGCGATCTGAAATCCATCCGAAGGTCCGATCCCTATCTGATGTAAATTCATCAATGCCGAATTGATATCAATGGTGATCTCAGGATCGAAGCCATTGAAGGTCTCATCGATACCGAGCATCTGTTTGATCGTGTTAAGGATCGACGATTGCAATAGTGT
>CYGL01000657.1_pt1 | contig 11983 bp, 12 predicted proteins | sample 485531 | NCBI WGS metagenome assembly CYGL01 (sample SAMEA3497897, study PRJEB9818) | human gut metagenome | reverse complement strand
ACAAATTAGGTGCATATGGAAACGAATGGTTTCCTTTAGTGCCTGGAAATAATGAAGTGGTATTCAGTTATTCTGATTGGGTTATCGAACCGCCACAAGTGAAAATGAAATTCAAGGAGTTGTGGTACTAATGGCAGAATTTTATTTTGCAGATAGACGAATGGAAATTCAAGCAGTTGGATCAACGGATGAAACAGATGCTATTTTAATTTTGGAAGATGATTTACAAGAAACACTGAAAACAGCATCCGGCATCTATACGATTACGATTTCCACGTTATCGGAAAAGTACGATCCGGCAGATATACAAGAACACACAAAAATTTTGAATTATATCCTTGTAAAACGTCCAGATTCGGATAAATGTGATTATTATACGATCATGGACATTGAGGAAGATTATGAAAATTATACAAGAACGCTGACAGTTGAAAATGCCGGACTTGATCTTTTGAATGAAGTTTTGCCACCGTGGGGATTGCCGGCGGATCAACAGAATATTGTTTGGTATTTAGAAAAGGCCATATCTGATTCCGGATTTGTAATTGGCATCAATGAATACGGAAAAAGCAACCGAAGAAAGTTGAAGTGGGATGGATCAAGTACAGCATTAGAAAGAGCGCAGTCGATTGCCACACAATTCGATAATTGCGAATTAGGTTTTTCTTTCGAGGTAAAAGGCTTGCAGGTAACCAAAAAATATTTGGATATATACAAGCATCGAGGATCACAGGAAAGGAAACAATTATTTTTCGGTCGTGAAATTAAAAACATCAAAAAGACTGAAAGTGCCTATGATCTAGCAACAGCATTGCAAGCGACAGGCGGAACGCCAGAAGGCAAAGAAACACCAATCAATCTATACAGTTATGTAGGATCAAGCGACAATGGCCGATACTACACCGAAAAAAACTCTTATTACGTCAAAGACAAAGAAGCGTTGCAAATATATAGTCGATATCTTGCGCCAAGCGAAACCGGTGACGGTGTCGGGCATATCGTGGCACAATACAGCTACGAAACAACGAGCCAATCAGAACTATTCAATCGAACCGTTGCCGAGCTTAAAAAAAGAAACCATCCAACAGAAGGATGGGAAATTGAATTGTATTATATGCCGGATGGCTTGTCGGTCGGCGATGAGGTGGCCATATTGCATCCGGAACGTGATTTGTATTTGGAAGCCAGGGTGGAAGAAATAACCTATTCGATAACCGGATTGCCAACCGTTAAATTTGGAGATTTCTTGCAGGTTGATTCCGGGATCGATGAAGACTTGCGAAAAATGGCCGATGCCATCGCTAACATTGAAAAAACACAAATCTATTATAGAATTGTATTTGTATCAACTAATGGATTCAATTTCATGAATGGCGAAGGATATTCGGATGTTACGGCACTTGTATTCAAAGGAAATGAAGACGTAACAGAAGCATTCGAACCAGAACGATTCGTGTGGCAAAAGTACGATGATCAAGGCGTACACGATACCGAATGGGAAGCCCAACATAACGGAACAGGCAACACGATTCGCATTTATGGAAATGATCCGGCAAATTATGACGTTAACATCACGAAGGAGGAATGACAAATGGCCAATTTGGTTTCGGGTAGTTTCAAATCAACAAATGTAAACGATGGAGCAGATGCAAGGTTGCTGATGCTTGAAACATCGGGAAATGTGATCGGATTTGATGCAGAAGGAAAAGCAGTGCCAGGGCAAAAAGTAGATATTGTCGCATACATTCAAAATATAGAGGGTTCGCCGGTATTCACGGCGATCCCTTACATTGGAGAAACAGCACAAACACCGATTACATTAAAAGGATCGGGAAATGCTAGGTATATCACAGGGGAAGAATGGAATAAAGATTGGAACAGATTAATTGTTTCGGTATCGTTGGCAGGTTTCACAGATTCCACCACGATTGCAAAGGTTCAAGATGGTTCGGGTAAAGATGGCCAAAACGCTATTGTCGGCCTTTTAACGAACGAAGCCATCACGTTATCCGCAGATGAAAACGGAAATATTCCGGACTTTTCCACAGCTACCGGAGAATTTCAAATTTACGACGGATTGACAAAAGTCACAGAAGGCGTTTCTTTTGCGATTTCCGGCCAAGTAGGCGCATCCGGTACAATTAACCAGAACGGCGTTTACAACGTCACAGCGATGACAGCAGACACAGCAACGATCGAATTCAAAGCAACATACAAAGGAACGGAGATCGTTAAGAAATTAAGCCTGGCAAAATCTCGCAAAGGGCAACCAGGTAAAAACGCCAATTTGCTTTATTTATCCGTTTCGAACAATGTGATTGTGTTTGATGCAAACGATGTCGCATTCCCTAACCAACGCATTTCGATCGTGGCAAAGTTGCAAAACATTTCCGGCACGGCCACATTCAAAGCGATCCCTTACATCAACGCAACAGCACAACCAGAAATCGCATTATCGGGTTCGGGCAACGATCGATACATTTCCGGGGAAAATTGGGATAAGCGATGGACGAGCCTATCAGTTACGGCAACGATTGGAGGTTTAAGCGATCAAACAACCATTTACAAGATCAGCGAAGTAAAAGGAGCGGACGGCAAAAATACGATCATCGGCATCTTAACAAACGAATCGATCACGATTTCAGCGGATGCAAATGGGAACGTTCCGGACTTTACAAAAGCAACAGGAACATTCCAGATTTACGATGGCATCGCATTGGTTGATCCGAAAAACGTCACTTATGCAGTTCAGACACAAACAGGCGCAACGGCTACGATTGGCACAAACGGCGTTTATAGAGTTACCGCAATGAGTGCAGACACAGCAACAGTCGTTTTCAAGGCTACTTATGGCGGAGTTGAGCGAACGAAACAATTATCCATTGCAAAATCAAAAGCCGGCCAAAAAGGCGAAGCAGGAAACGGCATCAAGTCAACGAAAACACAATATCAAAGATCAGCAGACGGACAAACACCACCAACAGGCACATGGCTTGATGAAATCCCGGTAGTTCCGCCAGGAGAATTCTTGTGGACAAGGGTCACACAAACATTCGATGATGATACAACGTCGATCAGTTATAGTGTTTCAAAAATGGGGGAAGATGGCGAAAATGGCAAACCATCATATATTCACACCGCATGGGCAAACGTTGATACGTTCCCGGAATTTGTTAAGGGCGCACGCCCCAATTTGCTTTTAAATAGTGAAGCCGTTTGGTTAGCATCGAACAATAGTAGTCTGTTTCCGATAAACCAATTCTTTCTTATAGATGAAGATGACGGACGGACGTTTTCAAGAGCCGTACGAACGAGGATGGATTTAAACCCGAACACATTTTCTATTTTCAATACAATTCCGGCAGATGTTTCAAAATTAACCGAAGACCCCACCGGAAAACGTGTGATCATTTCCGGGGAGTTTAGAGCATCTAAAAACATTGAAGCCGTTTCGCTTACGTCAGCGATAGGAGTGGATGGCCAAACTGTTTATTTACCCAAAAACGGCAAGGAATTTCCAATTGGAACAGAATGGAAACGATTTTCAGATGTTATCGAATCATTTCCAGAAAATGCGCAATATATTCGGTTTAGTCCTTTACAAGTTAAAAATGTTTCTGATGTAACTGATTTGGCAATAGATGTTTCAAAATTAAAGCTTGAAATAGTCAAAGAAAATGAAGAAAACGCAACGGAATACATTCCACCGATAACTAGACCGCTGAAAATAGATGGCAATATTTTTGAAGGTGGAAACACTAGGGATTTCGATGTTTCATCCGGTTCAGTAGTTACAAATGAGCATGGTCAAACGGTTCAAGAATGGGATGCAACGGATGCGGTAAGAACGACAGCAACCGGAGGAACAACAGTTGTTAAAGCAACTATGCGAGCATTGCGAAGCGGATCATATCTTGCAGACGGAAAAACATGGTTCTTACAAAAAATGTATTTGAAAAACAATTCCACTGATAAAGTTGTTTCATTGATCGGAAACGGTTCGCCTTATTCTCAATTAGTCATAAAAATACCACCTTTATTTTCCGGAGTGGTGGCAGTTCCTATCTTTTTACCTGATCAAAATGCATCCTTAAATTTCAATTTAAGAACGCAAGATGTGGGAGATAAAATAGACGTTACCTGGTGGAAACCGGAAATAATCGCATACGGAACACAACACGGATTCACAGAGAAAGCACCAGGAAGCGCCGGGCGCATTTATTTGGGAACGTACACGGATAGCAACGAAGAAGCATCGGGAAATCCGGCAGATTATGATTGGGCAAAAGTCAAAGGCGAAGACGGTGTGGGGCTAGAATCAACAGAAATCTTTTATGTAGGTTCAACAAACGGACAAACACCGCCAGAAAGCGGATGGCAAACAACTGTTCCTAACGTGCCACAAGGTCAATACATGTGGACGAAGGTTGTGTGGACTTATTCGGATGATTCCATAAAAACCGCTTATTCAGTGGGTAAAATTGGCGCTAATGGAGCAAACGGAAACGATGGCTTGCCTGGAAAAGATGGCGTAGGGATCGATGATACGTTGATTGAATATGCGGTCAACACAAGTGGCACAGTTAGGCCAACAAGTGGATGGTCTACAAACACACCAAGTGTTCCACAAGGCCAATATTTGTGGACTAGAATCACATGGACTTATACCGACAACACAACAGAACAAGGCTATATAGTAGCTAGACAAGGAGCAAACGGCGCTAACGGAAAAGATGGCGTGAGTGTTAAAACTATCACAACGACATATCAGGCAGGCACAAGCGGAACGACACCGCCAACAGGTGCATGGCTACCGACACCGCCGGCCGTTGCTGAAAATCAATTCTTGTGGACGAAGATCGAAATTTCATTGGATGATGGTACGAAAAGCACAGGTTATTCCGTTGGTAAAATGGGAGCGCAAGGACAGCCAGGAGAAAAAGGCGATCAAGGTGCGCCAGGAACGCCAGGAAATGGCATCAAATCATCATCCGTCACTTATCAAGTTTCGACAAGCGGAACAACTACGCCAACAGGCACATGGGCATCTACACCACCGGCAGTGCCACAAGGCCAATATTTGTGGACAAGAACGGTGCTGACGTTCGACAACGGACAAAGCGTGACCGCCTATGCAGTAAGTAAAACCGGAATAGATGGCGAAAATGGATTGAATAACGATAACATGGTTTTTAACAACCGTTTTGAGAAATTCAATGAATGGCCACAAAATTCGATGGGTTGGTACAAAACACAATTCACACAGGCAACACAACCAGAAACAGACAAGCCAACAAACAATATTTTGAAAATTGGTGGGGATGCATCTAGTGGATCACGCTACACATTTTCACGAAATATCGCAGTTGTTCCGGGTACTACGATTGAATTATCATTTGATGCAAAACTATCGAGATTATTCACGAGCAAAGGCATCGCTAATATCCGCATGTTTGATGCCGAACATGCAAATTCATCCAGCCAAACGGATACAGTTGGCGGAAACAGCTACATCAATTTATATATGGATGGAACAGCAAATGCCGGTGCAGGTGTGACGGAATACGAAGGAAAGAATACACCAATCACAACCGCAAATACCTGGTATCGATACAAGGTTCGATTTTTAGTTCCGGATAACGTGACGAATGTCAAAATGTTTTTCACTGTAAGTGATCAAAATGCATCATCGTTCCTTTTTGTTCGTGATCCACAAGGTGTGATCTACAAAGATTTAAACGCCAATACACGAAATTTCGCACTTGATTCACGTTTCCCAAGTGTCAAAACAACCGGAGAAAGCACGTCACGAAGAAAGAATATTCAGCTTTCAAGGCCGACAAAAGCAGGCGAAAAATATACGATTGCATTAGATTATTCATTGATTTCCGGAACGTTAACCAGTCAAATTCAAGTTGTTTTGGCAGACAATAACGAAGCAAGCAAAGGAAATGTTTTGCTTAATACGTCCGGTAACAAAAACAGGTTAGTCGGAGAGATCACAGCAACCGGCGAAGCCGATCATTTGCAAATTTTCCACGGCGTGAATGGAGCAACAACAGAAGCCACAAATTACGAGTTTGAAAAGATCATGTTTAATTTGGGCGACAAAACATTTGACTACGAACAAGCGCCAGAAGACGGATTTATCACAAAGAACATTTATCCAAATAGTTCTTGGAATGTCGGAAAAGGGTTGTGGGTATACAATGACGATCAATTTGAAATTTTAACGGCAGAAAGTGATAAACCAGAATCGCCGATTTTGCACGGCAAGCGGTCAACAATCAATTATCAGCAAGCATATCAAATGCCACATCCGATTTTTGTGAATGAAGGCGATGTGATCCATATTACAATGGATTATAAAGAATTAAATAGGACGTCGGACAGTTTGATTTTTGTAGTTAGAATTTTCCCGGAAAAAGATACATTAAATAGTTCGTCAAATGCGTTGGTTAATAAATACATCACACCGTCAACGCTCGGATGGGATATTTCAAACGTTAGTTCATGGCGGAAAGCTGAATATATATTCAGATCGACAGCATCGGGATGGATTGATATCATGCCGTATGATAACGATGTGACAGGCAACCACGAAAGCTTTTATCGTGAGATTTTCCTTTCTAATTCCGGCAAGTATCACGGAGATTGGGGACAAGCGCAAGTTGATTTTTCAAATCAAATCGACGGCATTCCAAGAGTATTCACGCAAGCAAGTGCGCCAATTGATGTTGATCTTAAAAACGGTGACCAATGGTGGGTAATGTCCGGCAACGACATCACAAGTTTCAAAGTTTATGGGAATGGATCATGGCACGATCAAACAATCGATCAAGCGATTATCAACATTGTTCAATTAAACGCCGTCAATATAAATGGTTCAAACATCAACGGTTCGCAATTCATTAATCAATTCGATGTGTTTGACAGTGACACATCAAAACTAAAAGGTGTCACGAAGATTCAAGATGGTTATATCACACAAGATTCAGAACATATTAATTTAGATCTTGATGGAAACGAAGTTACTAGAGAAAGTGAAAGTCATTTTCGTTTATCGTATGGAAGTTTCCAGTCGCAAAATACTTCTTACAACAGTGAAGGAGAAGTGACGTCAAATTCTTCCTCTAGTTTGACAGGAGGGTATCTAAACTTAACTTTGAAAGATTCAACCGGAACATACGCCGGGACGTTAGATGCAAGATCACTAACAAAACACCGTGGATTGACTTAACAATGGCTAGTAATTTCGAAACGGCCGAATCAAATCCGCCACAATACCGGATAACTTATAATTTAGATGGAAGCAAGACGGTAAATTTCAGAGGTCAAGTTAAGCTTAAAACAGGCACTATGAGTCCAGGAAGAGCATATCAGCCATTTAAAACGGCATCCGGAGCGCATTCATTGCCAACAGAAGCACGGCCTAAAGTAACAAGTTTCTCATATGCGCCGGTTGGTGTGGCTAGTGGAACAACTTTCGGCGGTCAGTGGGCTATCACACCATCCGGATATTTCTCGTTAGGGGTAGCACAAGCAAACACCACCTATGCCGTTTTGTCGCCGATAACCTACGTTATAGATTGATCATTTTCGATTATGCTATCCGACAACAAAGAACAACGGTTATGAGATTATGGCATAATGAAAAGGAAAGGAGGTGGAAGCCTATGCATTACACGAACAATTCAGTCGATGAAAGAGGGAAACCGGTATAATAACAATCCGGGTTTTCCCCAATCCGGATTGTTTCATGTGGAACAATCGGAGGTGGAAAAAGTGAAACGAGATAATAGACTAAGTTATAAAGTTGGTTTTGTTTCCTTTTTTTATTGGCTATTTGTATATATCTATCCAACGGATCGGCTCATTTCCCCGGATGGGATTCCGTTGAATGGGATTGGTTTGATAATTGATAAATTTAACGATGTGTTTGTTTCTCTTTTTGTCATGATGGTTGCATCCCTTTACCTGATGGCCATCTATGCATCAAAAGAAAAACTAAGGATCGTTATGGCCGGCATTTTGTTTGGCGTATGGGTTACGTCAACGAGTGCGATGGTTTGGTGGGCTTTCATGCGTGGCCTAGTTTCGCCATCATTAGCAATCTACGCCGGATATTGTGTTTCAATTTTGATCGATATTCGGACGGGGGTTGATAATAAATGGATTGGCAAAAAATAGTTTTGGCCATAATCGCAATGATTTCCGGATCATATGGGGTCATTACAGGTTTCATCAACTACAAAAAAGATGTGAACAAGGGAAGAAACCAACGTGATCAAATAGCGTGGGAAACGATGGAAAAACAATACAGAAATCTTGAAAAAAGTTATGATGATCTATCGAAAAAAGTTTCACAGCTAGAAAAAAAGTTGGATGAATTCCGGGAGGAAAACACAGCGAAAGACAAAATTATTTTAGAAAAAGATCGAATCATAATGAAAAAAGATGGCGAAATCGAAGACTTGAAAGAAGAGGTTTCCGATCTTAAAAAGACAAATAAAGCGTTGAGAGTTAAAATGGCAGAGATGGGAGGTGTCAAAACGTGAAAGATCAGATCATGAAAATGTTTAATTTGTCGGACGTTACTTATGATCGTTTGAAATGGACGGTAAGCATTGTTTTGCCGGCAATCATCACTTTTTTCGGAATTCTAGGTCAGACAATGGGTTGGGATTTCACTGATAAAGTGATCACGATTGGAACGGCTTTCGTTGCGATGTTAGGGATCATTTTGGGCATTTCAACAAACGAGTACAACAAAAACGAAGAAAACAAGGAGGAAAATAAAAATGAGTAAGCATTTAGCAGTGTGCGGACATGGACAGGGCGATCCTGGAGCAATGGGGAACGGATATGGAGAAGCGGAATTCACACGTACAATCTTAAAGCCAAAAATGGAAGCATGGGCGAAAAAATTGAAACATAATTCAATTGAATGGTATGACACAAGCAAAGACATGTACCAAAACAGCAATGCAGGCGGTGGAGCGTATTCAGTCAGCGCAAGTTATGCAAGTGTGACAGAATTCCATTTGGATGCAGCAGCAAGCGGAAGCGCAACAGGTGGCCACGTGATTATCTCATCCCAATTCAGCCCGGATGCGCACGATCTAGCCATTGCAAAAGTCTTGGAAAAATATGTTGGCTTGTGGGGATCATCCAAACCAACCGGAACATATAAACGAAATGACTTGTTGAATTTGAATGTATTCGCAAAGCGTGGTATTTCTTATCGTTTAGTTGAATTGGGATTCATTTCAAGCAAAAAAGACGTGGATAACATTGTGAAAAACATCGATGCCATCGCAAAAGGTATGGTCGAAGCGATTACAGGGGAAAAGATCGAAGGTGGTTCGTCAAACAATAACAGCAACAACAATGCGAAACCATCAACACCAAAAACGCACGATCAAATCATCGCAGAAAGTAAACCAAAAACCGTTGGAAACTACGTTGGGAAATTGGAAGTATTCAACGAATTAAAATGGGGCATTTTCCGGATTGCTGGTTGGTTAGTGCCGATCAACGGTGCGCCTTATTTGAATCATGGATATGTATTTTGGAAAGAAGCAGGCACAGGAAAGAAATTGGCCGTTGTCCGTCGAAAGGCATCATGAGAAACGACGTCAACAAATCTTACGGATTGCCCAACGGTTTGAAATTCGGCCTTGATGGTACGCTAGACATCAAGAAATTTGCAGGTAAAAAAGTATATCCATGTTTACGCAGAACAAACGACAAAGCAGGAAACAGCATTGCAGGCAAAGCAAATGGCAATGGTTGGATCGATATCGAGTTTCCGGAATATGTTTTGACAATTCCGAAAAGATAGTTTATTCTTTGTTTTGTTGTAATAATTGGCATGTTACTTCCTAAGTGAAAAGTTCGGTCAGAAATGGCCGTTCTTTTTTTATTTATTTTTTATGTAGTAAATTGTTGCAAATTGTAACATATCATGATATACTTAATTCATAAAGTTGAAGGAGGAAAAACAAATGAAAAAAGTAGAGGTCAACGGATATTTCAATTTATACAAATGCAAAGATGGGATTTGGGATGGTGCTTTCGTTTGGTCAAACACTGATTATTCACATTTATACACATTTTTAGTTGATGTGGATAGCTTGGAAAAATTGGGTTACGACTACGAAGGATATAGACTTGTAGAGGTCAACGGCATCCGATGCATTCCAATGACATTTTCAAATGCAGAAGTCGAAAGAGTTTGTTAATAAAAAAATGCCGGGTGTAAAATCCCGGCTTTCTAGGAGGTAAAAAATGAAACCTAGTGTATCTTTGGAAAAATACAAAGAAATTATTTCGGGATGTGATCATCAAGAATTGCACATCGAAGCAAAAGGATTTTTGAATGGCGGAATAAATGAACACAACGAAGCATATGCGATCGCTTTATATGGGCGGTTGTGTATGTTAGGCAGTTGGATTTCAGCATTATTAGGGGAGGAAATAGAGAAATGGAAAGAAAGCAAGTGAACACAGCAAGGATTCGTGTACAAATGAAAATGAGAGGGGAAACAGATGAAACGATGGCAAAGCGTTTAAACGTTTCACGTGTAACATACAACAAATTGATCAATAACAAATACGTTTCCGGCAACGCCGATGCTTATATCGAAACCATCGAAAAAATTCTTGGCATGGATCAAAATATCAGATAAAAAAGGAGAATGAAAGATGATAGATTTTGGAAAAGTGAATGAAAATATTTTGCGCACACAGGATGGAAAAGAAACAAAAGAATACACTTACAGCGCAACTGATGGCGAACGTGGGATGTCAGATGAAGAAGTTTTGATGTTTCAGCTACACAAAGAAAATGATGAACTGAAAAAAATGATCGAGGAATCAAATCAAGCGATCGATCAAGCAAGCATGATAAAATCGCTTGCAAAGATGGCGCAAAAGATCGCAAAAGTGATCGAGCAAACAAAAACGATTGAAAAATCCGGTTGGAACAGTTTCCACAAATACGAGTATGCAACAGAATCAGATGTGAAAAAAGGCGTTCGAAACGTAATGGCTGAAAACAAACTGATTTTGATGAACAACGTTAAAAAGTACGAAGAAAACATCGTTCAGACGAAAAACGGCGGAAAAGAATCACAAGTGAAATTGCACATCGAATATACTTTGATCGATACGGAAACAGGATTTTCAAAAACGTTCACAAAGATCGGTGTGGGTCAAGATGCCGGCGATAAAGCTTTCTACAAAGCCGAAACAGGCGCTTTGAAATATGCTTTGACAACGTTGTTCTTGCTTCCTAGTGGGGATGGCGATCCGGAAATCAACAGCCAGGAAAACGATGGCACAGATGCAAAAAGCAAACCGCAAGAAAAAGACTTGCTGAAAATGAAAACAACAGCCGAATTCATTTTGAAGGCTACGAAATTAGAACAACAAAAAACAATAGTCGGATTTTTGCAAGACGTAGCCAACAAAAATAATATTTTGGATGATAAAGGCAATGCAAAAAATCCGGATGATTTAACGGTGGCTGACGTAGGCAAAAATGAACAATTATCTTTCTAAGTGGAAATTGAAAGTCATTGATGATTTGAAAACACAGCAAAAACAAAACGAACAAATGGATAGAGAAAGAATGCAACAGCAAACAGAACGACAACATCAACAAGCGAAACAACAAAAAGATGCGAAAAGCATTTTCGGAGGTAGAAACTAATGGCAAACGAAATTCAAAAACAAGATAACAACATTGCAGACGTTTTGAAAATGGAGATCACGCCGGCCGTGATCTCTTTCCCAGGGGAAAAAGAGTTGCGTGCTTATTTAGATGCAGAAATGAAAAAATATAAAAGCCTGGTAATCACTGATGAAAATATCAACGATGCTAAAAAAGCAAAACGTATTTAAACAAAATGAAAAAGGCGTTGAATGATGCCAGAATTCAAAAAGAACGTGAAGTGATGCAACCTTTTAACGAATTCAA
>CYGL01000656.1_pt1 | contig 12009 bp, 9 predicted proteins | sample 485531 | NCBI WGS metagenome assembly CYGL01 (sample SAMEA3497897, study PRJEB9818) | human gut metagenome | reverse complement strand
GTTGTTCTATTATTTCTAATGGTGATTCTTTCACAGCAAGAATGGTTAATAGGACAGTGGCTGGTCTTGCTGGGATTATTTGGTGGACTTACGATAAATATGATCATAAAGGATTAGGCTACCAAGAACATTCTGATTTAAGTAAAGAGAAACTTTGGTTTAAAATGGAACTTAGCCAAGGTGTTCCTGGATTAAAAGAAGAAAAATTAATGCCATCCTTAACAGTGACACTGAAGGATGAAACAGTTCATTATGTATCTCTAAACTTTTATGCAGAAGAAGTTTCAGAGGATGGTAAAACAGCAACAATCAAATTAGATTTCTCAAATTTAAAATCTGGGCCAGAAAATAATATTGTTGTTGACACTACACAGATAGATAATATGTTCTTCTCCTTGATCTCCACAAGGTATCAAGAAATTGAAGATATTATTCCTGTAGACAATGTGGATCTTTCCTTTAAGTTTACCATACTGGAACCTGATACGGGTTATAGTATGATGAATATGGGTAATTTAAATGTTCCAGCACACACCATAAGAATGTGTACATCTTATGATGATATGTATAACCTTACCCCAGAGCGAGTTATTTCTAACACCTACAGATTAGGTTATAGGGATATGATTAACCATTATAATGGTATGTCACACTATTATCAATTTAGTTGGGATGCTGGCTCTAATAAATGGGCTTTGAACAGAACAGAATATTTAAACCCAGCAACAGAAGCCTGGTTTGATAATTTCCACGCTAATGCAAAAGCTATGGGTTACACAGTAATGAACTCCTTAAGTTTTGAACTTATGAGTACAGTGTGTCCTGTAGAATGGGTACAACATACTTGGAATGATGATCTGGCTGCTACAGGTTATGAGCCACCAAGTTATGTTTTATCTCCTTCAATTGATGAAGGGATGAATTATTTACAAGGTGTAATAAATAAGATAGCTTCTATATCCGCTGCTAATGATCTTCCGGTTATTATTCAGGTTGGTGAACCGTGGTGGTGGTATAATACAGCTACCAATCTACCGTGTATTTATGATTATACAACCAAGGTTGCATTTAATAATGAAACTGGATTGTATGCACAAGATGTTGGTACAGTTAAAAATTATAAAACTGGTACACCATATGATGAATATTATGCATTCCTATCTAAAACATTAGGACTGCGTGTTGCTAAATTTGCAACAGACACCAGATTAGCATATCCTGGAGCTAAAGTTACATTATTACCATTTGTACCATCCATTTTGGGTAATGGTATGATGGAGTTTGTTAACTTCCCTAAAGATTATTATATCCCAGAAAACTTTGACTTTTATTGTTCAGAATGTTATGACTGGTTGTTGGAAGGTAAGATGGAAAGATCTTTCGACGCTATCACAATACCTAATGAGCAACTAGGTTTTAGTTATGATAAGATACATTATCTTGCAGGGTTTGTTCCAGACGCAACTCTAGCACCATTATATGGCTTTGATCCTGAATCAGACTACAGAACATATTTGTGGAAAATGATTATAGGTAATATCGTATTGAATGACCAGAAGTTTGTTGGTTTGTATCAATACATATGGGCTTATCCACAAATTATGGCAGATTCATTAACTGTTCTTAATTCAAAATCCCAAGTTTTTTATATGGGTAACGTACCTCTGAATGTCTTTTTACAAGATACAGTATATGTTTCTTCTTAAGGATCTCTAGTATGAGAAAATTTTTAATAGGTATGTTTTGTACATATCCTGATAATAAAGTCAGTTCTACTAAAGTTTGGAATGCTATTGGTATGATTGTTATGTCCAGTATGTTTATTTATTTGGGAATTGATAAAGAAATTCCTGAATGGATGGGCTGGGCTTTTGTTTTTTATGATTACACCATCCAGACTAATGAAGAATTTAATAGATTTACGTTGGGGCAGATCACCTGCCCCTGATAAGGAGGATAACTAATGGCAGATTATGGTTTAACAGATGCTGGTTTTGTCATTCCAACGTTTGATGATATTTTAAATAATTATATGACAGCATTGAAAAACACTTTTGGTGCAGATACAGCTACATCTGAAGATACTGTCTTTGGTCAACTGTTCCGTATTATTGCATACACAGATTACACCCTTTGGGAAGGTATGCAAGGTGTTTACAATACCCAAACCTTAGATGGTGCAGAAGGTATTTACCTTGATGAAATCTTCTCTAAAAGAGGTTTTTATCGTAAAGCTGCTTCTGCTGGTAGTGGTTATGCTTATGTTAAATCTAACAATAAGGCAGCTTGGACTTATGAACTAAGCACAGATGTTTATTTTAATGCCGATAACGATTTGACATATTATGTCAGTGCACCAACAATGTTGAATGCTAAGATTGGAGCATATACCATTTCTAAAGCAAACGCAACAGCTTCTGGTGAAACTTCTATTACTTTCTATATTCAAAGTGCTATTGATGGTGGTCTTAACAGTAAAACATTAAGTCCTAGCAATACAAACTTTATTGTAGATCTCACGAATTTCATTAAAGCTAACGTATCAACAACAGATCGTGCTTTAGTATGGAATGATGCTAGTAATGTTTACATGGGTTATAATCCAGAAGATAATGTTAACCCAATAGGTCTAGTAACACCAGTGAAATTTTATGCATCTATTGCAATTGGTACAAAATGGAGTGAAATTCCAGTTACGTGTTCAGACGTTGGTTATAATCCAGTAGGTACAGAAAGTATTACAGGTATTTCTTCAACGTTTACAGGCTTTTTAGATACAGGTAACTTCTATCCTTTCTCTCCAGGTACAGATGTTGAAACAGATGCAGAATTCCGTTCTCGTTTCAATGATAATATGGATGAAGCTAATGCTGCTACTCGTGCTGCTATTGTTAAAGCTCTGCTACTGACAGATGGTGTGACAAAGGTTTAAGATTTATGATAACCCTACGTTACATGATCAAGAACATGCTCCGGCTATGACTTTCCAGACTATAGTTTATGGAGGAAGTGCTGAAGAAGTTGCTGAAGTTATTTACAAAACTAAACCAATCAACAGTTTGACACATGGAACAACCAACATAACTGTTACAACGGAAGACGGAGGACAAGAAATTATTCGTTTTTCTCCTGGTGCTTCTGCTACGTATTCCGTAAAACTTGTTTATCAAACTGTCAACGGAACAACTTTAAGTGGAACAGAAAAACAAAACATTGTAGAAGCTTTACAAAACCTGCAAGCTTACTTTGAATTAGGTTCTTCAGTAACGAACGATCAAATCAAAGGTGTTATTTATGCAGCACTTGCTTTTGGACGCTTGACTTCTCTTCGTGTTTATGTTAAACTTAATACTGAGGATGACAGTAAATATACAGAGAATAATATAGTTCCTGCTTATAATGTTGTCCCTTCTTTTGACCTTGATAACATTTCTTACGAGTATGGAGTGTAAAAATGGCAGTGAGTGTTGACCATGTAACAACTTGGGCCAGTATCAATGAAGACGTTAAAAACCTTCTGATTGAAGATTTTAAATCTTCTCCTAACATTGTCAAGCTCCTCTACATCGTATCCAGTGAAAAGCAAAAGATAGATCAGGCAATGATCTATCTTGCTAAACACCGCTTGATCTCCACAGCCACAGGCAAATACCTAGATATCTTAGGAGAAGAAATGGGGATCGAACGTAATGGCTCTGATGATGAAGAGTATAGAACAATATTAAAAATCAGGGCTTACCGCGTAGCCTCATCGGGGACTCGTGGTGACATAATTGATATCTTCGCCCGTTTCACAGGAACAGAGCGTGAAACGCTTAATACTTACGTAGGTTTGAATAAAACCTTTGATGTGTTTTTCTACAACCTGTGTCTTCAATCTGATCAAGCTTTAGAGCAGTTGCTAAGTGTTTTCCCTATTATTAGTAGCTACCGTCTTGGAGCAAAAGCAGGATCAGCTTTTGGTTTTAGTTCTTATTATGCTACCAAACCGCCTCATGGTATTGGTGGTTTAGGTTCCCTGTACATGGAATCTACTGGGGATGAAACAGGACGCATGTGTACGCTTCTCAAGCAAATAGATTAAGGAGTTTAAATGGCGAAGCCAATATATTATCCTGACTGGGCTACACAAACTGTAACGCTCCCAGGAACTTTAAACACAAACAAAATTAGACCTAAAGAAACCATCCGCACAGTTGGTATGGATTATGGTCAAATCATGACTTGCGAAGAAATGAACTGGATTCTTAATAATATCGGTTTATGGATTCGCTATTTGGTGGATGACTTTCTTCCAACTTTACCTAATACCTACTTGCCTTTAGTGGGAACTAAGATTACAATGGCGGGTGATGCTACTGGTGAGGCTACTTGGAACGGTAACAAAGAAGTTACTTTGTCTATCCAGGTTCAAGATAACAGTCATAATCACTTGTCGGCAAACATTACGGATGCCACTAGTTCAACAGTAACACCAAACGTGTTAGTAAAACGTGATGCGGGTGGTGCTATTTATGGTGGCGATGTTTATGTTAACGGTACTTCCACAACAGATCCTGCAACACTGTTTTTCAAAAACTTTGCAGGACAAACTAATGGTGAGATTTCTGCCGAATACCAAAGTGGAGGTCAGCTTTATATTTATCGTAGAAATCCTAGCACAGGTGGTGTAGCCGCAGGTGTTCGTTTATACGATGCAGGTTATGTTCTAATAGACAATCCAAGATCAAACAATGGACAAGACACTTCTAACGGAAATGCCTTGGTTCGCTTAGATTATCTGAATTCTCGTTTGACTTCTCTTCAGAACACATTGCAGACGAATATCAACGCTGTTCAAAACAACTTGAATAGTGTTAACAGCAACCTCTCTTCCCGTATAAACAATGTAGAAAGTAATCATCAAAGTCAGATTACAAATAACTACAACTATGCTAATGGAACCTTTGTAAGAGATATTCGTTATACTAGCCAAGGTGTGTATTATCCACCAGGGAACGAAGTTTCTTGGACTTATATCTGTTCTTCTGGTTATGTTCTTTCTGGTATTATTGTTCAGGAAACAGGTCGTAGTTCTGCGGATAACATTGGTGGGGTTTACTTCAAACGCCTCCAGCGCAACGTTAACGGAAACTGGTACGATATTGGAGGCTAAATGATATTTACAAATTTTAAAAAATATATTCCTGAAGACCCTGAACTAAAAGAATTGGTAGAAGCAGAGAACATTCTTTTCCTTCGTTGTGATCAAGGTTACGATTGGTATGATTTACGTAGCACAGAATTCAATAACGATAAAATGAAAGTCGTTTTTGATGATCAAAATCGTATTGTGTTTTGGAATACTGATCCTACACTACTTTGCCCTGAAGATCTTTCTATAGCACAAGTAGACTTTAATATAGATACTTTTGAGGATATTAGGAACAAGGTTCTGGATTTAGAAACCTTAACTCTTAAGGATAAAGAGTATTCCCGTGAAGAGTTGATGACACAAGCTAGTGCAAAGATTCGCTCTTTACAAGAAACAGCGGTAGCACTTATAACACCTTTACAATATGCTAAAGATTTAGAAATGGCTACGGAAGATGAATTAGCTTATCTTAAAAATCTTCAAGTTTATGTGGTTAAACTAAACCGTGTTCCGCTTCAAAAAGACTATCCTTACACTATAGATTGGCCTACATTACCAACGGAATAAGGGATCACTATGGAATTTCAAGAAGCATGGGGACTTGCAAAGGATGCAATAATCCCTTTAATCGGAGTCATCTGGTTCTTTTTCAAACAAAAAATGGATAAATTCGGCTCTGATCTTGAGGAAATGGAGGAGAAAAGTCGAGAGCTAGAGAAGAAGTTGGTCTTTGTTGAATCAACTTATGCAACTAAAGCCGAACTTACCCAGATGCTAAATCAAATTAACTCTACATTAATGGCAAATAATAACACTCTTGAGCAAAAGATTGAAAAGATTATGGACCTCAAGAATGCTACTATCCAAATGATGCTAGATGACATAGTTAAACGTACACAGAATAAGGGGTAATTAATGGCAACATTCCCAACATATCCAGCAACGTCTCTGGAACAGGGCGTAGATCTGGTTATTTTCTCGTCTAACCAACTCCATGATGTTATTAATGGAAGTGCTACAGAGAGTATTGAAACAGAATCAGGGTTGATACCAACCCTGAGAAAAGCCCTTGTTGACAACTTTTTCTTTAAAAGTCCATTAGATTGGGCGCAAGGCACAAACGAAACAGTTTTTAACCAACTTCGTTATTTCCAGAACGGGGTGTTGAGTGGTTATTACTATGCGCCTAACGCTACACTGGTAAACCCAATTCCTATGCAAGGGACTCCAGTAGGAGATAACAACTGGGTATTGTGGGGACTGAAGACAGAACAACTAGCAACAGAAGTCACCCCTTGGGTATATTCTGGTGCAACTGGTTATGAAACAGTAATCAGTCCTCCCTACATTTTTGATAGTGCTATTGTTACGATCAATGGTGTTATTCAGGTTCTGGGAGAAGCTTTCCGCATAGAAGATAGTAAAATCATCTTATCTGAACCTTTGGGACACGATCCTGCAACAGGACTGCCAAACAAACTTTTTGCCTATATTGGTAAAATCGTAGCTTCCGCAGATACAGATCCTAACTTAGAAAACCGTCTTGTCAGTTTAGAAACAAAAACTGAAGAACTGACAGAAAGCATGGATAAAGTACCTTTACAAACTATTGCTCGTAAATATGGTTTGTTGGATGATGAAGTAGCTTACGCAACAGCGGGTCAATCGTTAACAGGGATTAAAGCTCTGTATGATCCAGTAGCACAATCTTCCTACACATTACCTCCTAACATCACAGGGACTTTAACATCTTTGTCTGTTTCTGGAGTAATGACTTATTCTGGCGGATCTGTAGATCTTTCTGCATTGGCTGTTGAACGTGGACAGTTTGTTCATTTGCCTACAAGCTTTGGTAATAACGTAACCCTGACAGCTAAAAATCAGACGATTGGACGTGGTGCTGGTCGTTATCGTTGGGCTGGGAGTTTACCAAAAAGTATTTTGGCCTCCGATACATTGGAGACAAGCGGCGGATTAGGTCCAAATGCATGGGTTCTAACTAATACAGAAGGGCTGTTAACCCCTCGTGGTGGAACATACAACGATTTATTCGATGTTGTCTACTTGTCAGAATTTGCTAACAATACAACTACCTATACCACACCAGAAGCAGCTTTCCAGGCGGCACTGTTAGCAGCAAAAGCTTCGAAAAGTAAGATTCTCGATGCTTACGGTTGCGATATGACTTTCACGACAAGCTCTTTTGATATTCAAGGTATCACTTTGCGTGGTGGTGTGTTCCGTGGTCAACGCGACTATCGTGTGCAGAATGCTACAGTAGAAGGCACAACTTTCCGTAACTCTCGTGTTATGTATTGGGGTGGTGCTGTGCGCATGTTCGATTGTTTGTGGGACGGTGCTCCTCGCGCAGGTCAAGTTGGTAGCTTGGTATTCCAAGGCAACCCAATATCAGGTACTTTTGAAATTGATAATTGTACTTTTAAAAACGGGTTATATGGCATCCTTCAACAAGGGACAGGAGAACCAGTAACACGCGGTGTCTTCCGTAACCTTACCTTCATGGACATGCAAGGTGATGCGATAGAACTGAACGTCATCAATAAACATTATGATGATGGTTGTGTGATTGAGAATATTTACCTGTCTAATATCGATGGGACTAACGCTCCTATCCCTCTGTCCAACTGGGGTATCGGTATCGGTGTAGCTGGTAAAGGACCATATGGTTACGGAATCCCTGATGATCAATATTGCAAGAATATTACAATTCGTAACGTTTTTGCAAAACGTTGCCGTCAGATTGTCCACGTAGAAGTTGGTCGTAATATTTCTATCGAAAACATTCATGGCGATCCAGATCAAACCGTATCTGTTGGGACAGGTTTGGCAACTGGCGCAGTTGTAATGTATGGAAGTAAAGATTTTACGATTGACGGTGTTTATGGAGAGCCTAAAACAGACGGTAGCACACTTGCAAGTAATATCCGTATGATTTATTTGGAGTGGGGAACTAACGCAGTTCTGGACGAAGAGGGTAATCCGGTAGTTCCAGCACAGGGTAGACCTTCAAACCCATGCTTTAACTATTCTGTTCGTAACATTCACACCAAAACTGGGCGTGTTTTTGCGGGAGTTTCCGCTGGGCCAGGTTATGAAAACAGAGTTAGCTTTGAAAATATTCGTTGCGCTGCATTGCAGTTGTTCGGTATAGCTTCTTGGCTTTCAATGTCTAACATCACCTGTAATATCTTCGATTGTGTTGGTCAACCTGAATCTGGTCCAGGAACATTTTATGATGGATTCTTCCGTAGAGAAAAATCTGTTCTTGAAATGGTTAACGTAAACTGTTACCCAGATGGCAAGACGATGGTTACTGGTCGTCCACAGTGGAGCCGTTGCCGTTACTCGGATATTCATCGTGTCAACTGTAATGTTGAAGCTAATATGTATACCAATATCGCAGGTGGTATTGGAGCTATTGTAGGGACAACGGGCAAAGTTTATTACTTAGAGCCTAATCCTAGTCGAAACATTGATGGAATGCATTTCCCAACAGGGAAAGAGTTTGACAAAGGTGATATGATAGTCAAGGCGGATAATACGTTCTTCCTTGTAACAACAAGTGGGGCATATATTCCAGATATCCCAGCTTTCGGTATTCGAGCTACACAGGCAGGAGATACCTTCCTGACACAGAACTTGACTCCTAACGGGACAGCAACAAATGCTTCTTGGTTGTATCATTACCCTCTGTCAGCAGGGACACGTATCCGTATTCCTGGTGCTGGCGTAGGTGGAGCAGATTTGGACACAGTTATTACTCGTGCACCTTATCAAGATAATGATACGTGGACTAACCCAGTTAAAATAGACATTGCAGATCCAATTGTAACGCCTACAAGTGCTGGAGTTAGAATTAAAACCATACCTAATGATTCCAGTAATGTTTCTGTAGGTAATACTGCGGTTATTCGCCCAACGCCAGTAGTAGATGTGCCAACAACCTAATGGAATAGAGGGGGAATCCCCCCTCTTCTTCCAATAGAATGGTCTAATGATAGGAGAGATAAATGAATTTAACAAGACCTAATAGTGCGATAGCCGATCTGGTAGAAGCTACTTATCGAAAACGTCGCAGCTTTGAGGCAGGTTTTACATTACGTAATTCCCGTGAAGTTTTGCTGTTAGCAGCAGAAGGGAATTATTACCAATGGAAAGGAACTTTTCCTAAAGTAGTTCCAGCAAACTCTACGCCAGCCACCACAGGTGGTATTTCTTCCCTTGCATGGCAAAGTGTTGGGACCGCTGATGATATAGCAATTATCAATGCCAAGTTTACGGCAATGCAGCAACAAATTGATGATCTGTCGGAAACAATACCTGAAGCTGGTAAATCGGCTTATCAGATCGCACTTGATAATGGTTTTGTTGGAACAGAAGCACAATGGCTTGCCTCTTTGAAAGGGGATACTGGTGCTCAACTCAATATTAAAGGATCATTAGCAAGCACTAGTGAACTACCATCCACAGGTAACGTTGCAGGGGATGGTTATATCGTAGGCGATGTAATCTACGCTTGGGATGGTTCTGTTTGGAAACTTATTTCTTCTCTTGGACCAGAAGGTAAATCAGCTTACGAGGTATGGTTGGCAGATGGTAATACAGGATCTGTTTATGATTTTCTTACCTCTATAAAAGGTGATAAAGGCGATGTTGGTCCTACAGGGCCACAGGGAGCACCTGGTGTTAACGCCAACGGTTTTGATTATCGTGGAGATTTGCCTTCTACAAGTAACTTACCACAACCTAACTCTGAAAACGTAAGTCAAGCTTATTCTATCAATGGTAATCTTTATGTCTCCAATGGGACAGCTTGGGTCAACATGGGTAATATTGTTGGTCCTCAAGGTCCACAAGGTGAGGCAGGTAAAGACGGTCTAGATGGAACAGATGGAGATGAAGGGAAATCTGCATATCAAAGTTGGCTGGATGCTGGTAATGAAGGGACAGAAGTAGATTTTATTGCCTCGCTTAAAGGTCCAAAAGGAGACAAGGGAGAGCAAGGAGAACGAGGACCACAAGGCGAATTAGGTCCACAAGGACCAGTGGGTGCAACAGGATCAGGTTTAGAGATTATCGGGGTTCTGAACAGCGAAGCTGAACTTCCTCCGACTGGAGAAGTAGGTGACGCATATAAAATTAATAATGATTTGTATGTTTGGGTTCAAGATGCTACGGAATGGATGAATGTTGGTAGTCTTGGAGGAACATCAATTACAGCTAAAGGTCATGTTCCGAACAGTGAAGCTCTACCTGTTTACAATAACTATGGCGATGCCTACTTAACTGAAGACACTAGTAATCTTTACATCTATACCTACGATCAAGACACCAATTCCGCATCTTTTGTTGACATGGGAAGTATTAAAGGCGACAAAGGTGAAAAAGGGGATAAAGGAGATAAGGGTGATCCTGGAACAAACGGAACCAACGGTACTGATGGGACCAACGGTAAGGACGGCGCACAGTGGTTTGTAGCAACAACTAATCCAGTCGCAGGAGACGGTGTTATCAATGATTACGCCTTCAATACTACCACTGGAGCAGTGTTTAAGAAAACAGATTCTTCTACGTGGACACTTATAGGAACTCTTCCTAGTATACCAGAAGCCCCTCAAGACGGCTTGACGTATGGTCGTTCTGATGGAAACTGGATCGAAATATCAGGATCAGATCCTACGGAAGCTATAACACCAACTAAAGTTACAGCAGGTTTCATGGAACTTGAAACAACTACTGCCAACTCTGGAGCATCTTGGACTCCTTCTGGAACTTCCAATATGTATGTTGTTACAGTAACTGACGCTCTGACAGTTGGAGCATGGCCTGGTGTCACTGGCTCTACAAAACCTAAAGCGTTTTCAGCAATGATTTATTTGATTCAAGATACAACGGGACACACGGTTACACTAGATGCGTCTTATGGAGCACTAAATGATACAGAAATAGCAACTACTGCTAACGCAGTAACAATTTTGCAATTAACGTATCCTGGTGTGGGTGATATCGTGGACATGGTTGTTGTAACACGATAACAGAAGCCCCGAAAGGGGCTTTCTTTTTATGGAGGGTTTAAATGTTTCCAATTCCAATATTTACTATTATGACCAGCACTGGTGTCGTTCCTCTGCCAGCAGGTATTGTTAAAAAAGTAATCACTTTAGATTACCCAGATAATGCTGGTAATTCTAATAGCAGTTTAGCAATTTTGCTTAATGATGGTAGATTGTTTACTCAAGGCGCAAACCTTTTTGGTGAGATTGCGGATGGAACTCGTAGTGCACGATTCAATAATTTCCACTTAGCTTCTACTGTAGTAGCGGATGTGTTTACCGCAGATCGTTGTTTTGTTATTAAAACTAACAGTGGAGGATGGCAATATTCAGGATTGACAGCAGGATTGGTAGGATCTATAGCAGCAGGTGGTACGGACGCATGTGTAACTACTTGGACCAGCTTTCCATCTGTAATAACAGGGACTATCTCTTTAGCTAATCTTAAAGAGGTTAAGGGAGGATATAACAACACTCTCTGGTTAATGAATAGTGGTGTTCTTTATGGATCAGGTCAAAACACAGTAGGTAGTTTAGGTGCAAGTACTACTAACGAAGTTTCTACTCCTCGTCAGATAACAAGTGCAGCAGTTGCTTTTGATGCAGGTTACAACCAATGCTCTTATGTCAACAATGTGGGAACCTTGCGTGTTTGTGGGGCTAGTAAAGGTTTAGCAGGTAATAATAACACAACAACAGCTTTTGTCAATGCCACAATATCCACTACTGAAACAGTGTATGTCAAAGATTACATCAATACAGTTTCCCAGACAATAGTTATAGGAGATACCTCCGGTGGTA
>CYGL01000655.1_pt1 | contig 12015 bp, 20 predicted proteins | sample 485531 | NCBI WGS metagenome assembly CYGL01 (sample SAMEA3497897, study PRJEB9818) | human gut metagenome | reverse complement strand
TTGAACAAACTTGCATATGCATAATCTTCAAGTAAGCACGCTTTATAAGATTCAAATACTGTTTCTCTAATTGCGTACAAATGTTCACCAAGATAATACAATTTGCTGTCATCATCTTCAAACAGTACTCTATTGTCTAATTCCTGTAGTGCGTGATAGAACAGGTCATAGCATTTACGCTTAATCTTATCACTGTAATGTACAGCGTCTATGTTCATATATGCCATACTATTCACCATATTCCAATTCATCTTCTTTATCTACAACTAGTTGATACTGTGCATCAATTTGATTTGTAAATACATACCATTCATCATGACTAATTAGTCCCAAACCTCTAACTGTACTTGTCAAATCCCTTAATTTTGATAGAACGTATTTAAGTTCAAAAAAGTTCTTTTCCATCATTTGTAGCTTGAATTTTTCCGCCCACTTCTGCTAATGCAATGTACATGAAGTGACTACAGTCATATTTTAACGAATCACTGTACGGTACTAAATTCCTTGTTTCTTCAAAAATATCTAACATTTTGTTCTCCTTTTCCTGAGGTTTACCTCATAGATGGATTCAATTGCTTGAGTCCGTCTATGAGATAGCATTCATTATTGCGTATCTCTTATTTAATAACTCTTATTGTTAGTTTTGTTTTTTTCTTTAAATGTTGAACAATTTTACTGTACTCTATTGCATCAATTTCATCCATTACATATAAGCAATTTAAGAAACCACATATATTTGTCTTCAATGCTTCTTCACTAGGGTGAAACGATTCTAAGCATGTGTTGTAATAACGTCTAAGAACTTGAAATGTTATTCTTTTTCATTAATGTTCTTACCTTCTTTTCTTTCTTTGTACTTATATTATATATTATATTATATAATATGTCTAATTAGGTTTTATTAACTTTTTTGTTTTTTCTTTTTTGTTTTCTATCACCTCTCTTTATCTTTACAAATATATTATATCCTATATTATATAATAGTCAATATAATTTTATCATTTCACATATTTTCACATAATCCACGTATTGTGATTTTTTGTTCTTATTTCACATGTAAGTTAGAGGTTTGGGACTAATTAGTCATGATGAATGGTATGTATTTACAAATCAAATTGATGCACAGTATCAACTAGTTGTAGATAAAGAAGATGAATTGGAATATGGTGAATAGTATGGCATATATGAACATAGACGCTGTACATTACAGTGATAAGATTAAGCGTAAATGCTATGACCTGTTCTATCACGCACTACAGGAATTAGACAATAGAGTACTGTTTGAAGATGATGACAGCAAATTGTATTATCTTGGTGAACATTTGTACGCAATTAGAGAAACAGTATTTGAATCTTATAAAGCGTGCTTACTTGAAGATTATGCATATGCAAGTTTGTTCAATTATACTGATGAAATCAGGGAACTGATTTTAAGAAAGGGGGCTGTATGTTATCCATTTGGGCAATGATATTCGGTTATACTGTACAGACTGTCTATTTAGGAATAGCAGTATGTAGAGTAATATACCTGATAAAGGGGAGTGACAGGTAATGACTTTCGCACAGCACTTGTATCAATTAGTTAGTATTATAGGAAATCATGCTGTAAAAGAGCATTATACCGACAATGGCGCTGATTGTGAAGAATTAGAAGAAATTAAGCAGTGTGCTAAGGATTTGAGCAAGTATTCACAAGATTATGAAGTTGTATATAGGCACGCTGAGGAAGTGCAGGAGTACATTGTGAAGAAAATTAAAGAAAGGAGTAAGCAAAAATGAACATGATAACAATGAATGATGACTACAATGGTATTCTGTTAGACAGTCAAGGCAACACAAGCAACATTACAATCAATGGAGACCTGATGTTCAATTCAAGAACAGGTGAGTTTGTGAATGTGATTAGAAAATGACTACAGTAATATCATGACAGACTTCAATGGTGAAGTGTACAATGTACAGTATAGAAAGTAGGTAAATATGAGAAACTTTGAAAAGTATGAAAACCGAAGTATTAGATAATGTAAATTATTGTGATTTAGAGACAGCACTTAGTATCAATGGGTGTATATACTAGAGGAGTGTGCAGATGCAGTGAATGCAAGGAATGCAAAAGACGCTTAAGAGCGTGGCTGAATGAAGATTATAGAAAGCCTGTTCTAGATGAAGTAGAAAGAAAGTATTTGTCAGATGTAATTAAGCCTTTCAGAGATAAAGTTAAGTTCATAAAATTGCCTTCCTATGATTGTCTTAATCTTATCTACACTTGCATAAGAATGTACGATAAGTTTGGCGGTGAAATAGTCAGGCTTCCTAACTTTAAAATAGGCACGATGTACAAAGGCATGGGAATCGGCAGAGAGTACACGCTTGAAGAACTTGGATTGTGAGGAACGAATAAATGAAAGTCAAGGAATTGATTGAAGTATTACAGAAATACGATGATGAATCGGAAGTTAAAATATGCGATTTAAGACCTCCTGTTTATGACCCGATAGAAATATATGGTTGTGTGTATGACGAAGATGGGGTACTTATAATCGAAGGAGAATAAATACTAAAAATTATGAATTACTACAAACAAATGGATATGTGCATAGATATGTGCATAAAAGAATTACGTGTATGCATAGCAAATGTTTATTTTGGTTTTTGTAAAGGAAAATACTGCAACGGATGTATTTTGAATAAAAAGAAAATAGTGAATACACATTTTGCAAATTACATTATTTACTTCATGAACTATACGGAGAAAAAAGGAGAAAGCAATGACTTATTACAAACAATTTGCAGAAATGCTTGGACTAGAACTAGAACAAGAGTTCAGTCTCGTAACGCATAATGGGGAAAAAGCAAATGCAAATACGTACAAAATCAAAGAAGATGGGTTTTATTACAAAAACAAACAAGGCGAATATTGGCTTGCTGAACCATCAACCACAGTTAATAAACTTATAAATGGCTATTTCAAAGCAGTTCCTAAACCTTGGAAGCCTAAATTTGGCGAACAATATTGGAGCTACAGTCTCAAAATCAACCGAACTTGTTGCAATATGTTTGGGGAATTTATTGAGGACTATGCTATTTGGAAGAGTGGAAACTGTTTCAAGACGGAAGAAGAAGCAGCTGCCAAAGGGAAAGAAATCATGGAACAGATTGAGAAGGAGTTCAGGGAATCATGAAAGTAACAGAAGACAAGATTATCGCAGTATTCAGATTGCAGATGAGTAGTAAAGAAGCGTGTATCACAATTACAAGAGTATCCAAGTGTTACAAAGTCACAAGAGTGATTGATACAGACGTGTACATCCAGTACTATGCAAGACTTGCTCAGGCTTACGATGTGATGATGAAAATGATTGGAGATTTGAAATAAGTTCTTGACTTATAACGCAACTTATAGTATACTTTATAAGTATTAGAAAGAGAGGTGACAATATGAAAAAGAATCGAGTGAATGTGACTACAAAAGCAATGCTAGCAAGTATGGTTGATGTTGTTTCACGTGAAACTGGTTTAGACATGTTTGTTACAAAACAGGAAGATACAGATTTTGAATTGAAAGCTGAAAACAGAATCGTGACTACAGGTTCACGAAAGTATCTGTATAACTTCCTGAAGGATTTACGAGTTATTTACCCACTCATTGAAAAGGGTAATGTGAATAAGTAATGAAAGGAGTGTATAAATTATGTTAAACATTACAAAATTCAACAACACACAGAAGAGAGTATTCGATATTGATTTGAAGACAATCAAAACATGGATTAAAGCCAAGTACTTACAGGGAAAGACAGTTCAGATTGTAGCCATCGGATGGCACAAGTCAGACAAGGCAAATTATGGAGATTCAGTGTTTGCTGTAACAGCTGACAATAGAGGTATCAACTTGCCATCATGGACTAAGGATACAGTGGAAAAGATTCTAGCTGATAGAACCAAGCGTTAGAAGAAATCAAGGCTAGGCAAGGTAGCAATTCATTTGAAGCATAACAAGGAACAAAGGGAATAGTAAATACAAACAACATTAGAATTGTAGAAGTAACAGCAGATATCAACGCAAGTGATTTGCCATACTAAAGCTAGAAGGTAATTGTTGAGTTACCTTCTTCTGTAAGAGTATAATTAGATTATATTCTTACAGAAGAAAGGAGTACCTATGGACAAAAGAAAAAGAACTACAACCAAGAGTGCAAGTGAGAGACATATGAAAAGGCAATCGCTAATCTTCAGATGGCGCAGAAGAAAGAGTTTACAAGTTTCTACAAAAGTACGGTCAAGGCGTTTGAAACTAGAGTTGGGTAAGAATCAAATCAAGGAACTGACAACAAAGGCTGATGTGAATTACCTGAAGCAGTTCTCAACTGAAAGACAAGGCAAATCAAAAAAAGCTAAGAAGCTATGTGTCAGATGAAGGAAAGAAAAATGAGTGTTGCACAGGGTCAGCTGATTGAACGTAGAAAAGTACAGTCATTGAGACATCAGACAATTGTAAACGTCAATGAAATTAAAAAAGTACTTGAATCATATCCTGATTATATGATGGGTGCAAACAATCAGGAAGTAGTACTTACTGAAAAGAATGATATTATCAGTAAACTTGATGACTTTGTAGACATGAGAAAACGTGATATGACTACTAAAGAAATGGAATATCTGTTAAATCTTGCTGGTGATTTACAATGGGTAACATATCAGGATAAAGCAAATAATATATTCAGGTATATGCGTCTGTATATAAACAATTTGATAGATTCTGACAGTAGTGTAACAGTAGTGCAAGATGATGAATTAAGCACCATAGGTACACCTTACGAAACAGGTGAGGAAGAAACATAGAAAGAGTAAATACTGATGAGGCACGTAACAACAAAACATATCTATGCGTGTGACTTTGAAACAACTGTTTATGAAGGGCAGATACATACAGAGGTATGGTCAAGTGCAATGGTAGAACTGGGAAGTGAAGATGTAAAACTGTTCGGTAATATCAAAGACACGTTTGAATATATCTATCACAGCAAGAGACCTTGGGATGAGTTCATTCTGTACTACCATAATCTGAAGTTTGACGGTGCATTCATTGTTGACTGGCTACTGAAGAACAGGTTCACATTTACAGAGAATCACAAGGCAAAAGAGAGAGGAACATTCAACACTGTGATATCAGACATGGGTCAGTGGTACATGATAGTAGTGAACTACAAGGGTGTAAAGATAACTATCAGGGATTCACTGAAGCTGTTTCCGTTTACTTTGAAACAGGTAGGAAAAGCATTCAATACAAAGCATCAGAAGACAGACATGGAATACACAAACAAATTCAGCCTAGCTGACTGCAGTGAAAGTGATATTGAATACATCAAGAATGATGTACTTGTACTGAAGGAAGCATTAGAGTTCATGTTCGGTGAAGGTCATGACAGGCTGACGATTGGCAGTTGTTGCCTTGCAGAATATAAAAATCTGATTGGGTATGACTGGGATAACTGGTTCCCTGATTTGACAGTTTATGAACTGGATGAACGTATTTTTGGTGCATCAAATGCTGATGAATATATCAGAAAAAGCTATCATGGGGGATGGTGCTATGTTGTTCCTGAAAAGACAAACATGATAAAGTACAGAGGACTGACAGCAGATGTAAACAGTCTGTATCCATCCATGATGCACAGTGAAAGCGGAAACAGATATCCAGTAGGGGCACCGTACATTCTGGTACGGAAACGAGATACCTGAAAAGGCAAGAAGGAATAACAAATACTTCTTCATAACGATTGAATGTCCTTCAGAATCAAGGAAGGGTATCTTCCATTTATACAGATAAAGGGTTACACCTTTCTATCACTCTACTGAGTGCCTGAAGATTCAAGACCTACAGTAACGACGAGAAGGTGATGCATGGGTACGATAGAAACGGTAGAGAGTTTACAGACAGGGTAAGACTGACACTGACACGTACAGACTACAGATTGTTGCATGACCATTATGAAGTCTATGATGAAGTGATACTTCATGGTGTGTACTTCTTCACTGAGATTGGACTGTTCGATATCTATATCAACAAGTACAAGGAAATCAAGCAGAACAGCAAGGGCGCAATGCGCACATTGGCAAAACTGTTCCTGAACAATCTTTACGGTAAAATGGCAAGCAGTGATGTCAGCAGTTATCAGAGACCGTACATTGAGAATGGAGTACTGAAGTTTGAACTTGTGGAAGAGCATAAGAAAAAGGCTGGATACATTGCTGTAGGAAGTGCAATTACAAGCTATGCAAGAAACTTCACAATCAGAAGTGCGCAGATGAATTACTACGGAGAACATAAAAGAGGCTTTATCTATGCAGATACAGACAGTATACACTGTGACCTGTCACCTGATGAGATAAAGGGTATCAAGGTACATCCTACTAATTTCTGTTGCTGGAAACTTGAAAGCAGTTGGGATAAAGGTATCTTTGTAAGACAGAAAACATACATTGAACGTGTCACACAGGAAGATTCGGAAGCAGTAGAAAAGCCATACTACAATGTGAAGTGTGCTGGGATGCCACAGGCTTGTAAGAATATATTCATTGATGAAATGGAAAAGGGTGAAAAGACAATGAAGGACTTCCATGTAGGGCTGAAGCTGAATGGCAAGCTGTTACCAAAAAGAATTGACGGTGGTGTAATACTGGTTGACACTGACTTCACAATGAAGTAAATTATATGTGTATCACACTTTGCTTATCAATCATTGGGTGGTGAGGGATAGCACGCCTTAAGTGGTGCCTTGCCACTGTCGGACAGCTAACCGCATGAGCGATACAGGGTGGACTGATATATAAAGAAAAGAGTACTGGGTAAGACCCAATACTCTTTTTCCTTTTGTGCTTCATAAATAAGGAGGTACTAATGAAAAAACATAACGTCAAGCCAAGCAATCAGAGAGACTGTACCTTTCGGTACAATATAATTATACACTATATCTGTTTGTAACACAACATATTTATGATAGCATTTTTACATTCCTGATTCTTAAACCTGAAGCAACCGTGGTCAAAGAAGAACCGCAGTTTTGTAATGTATTCATTGTAGCGTGACAGAAGTACATAGTTGATATCATGGCTTTCAAGGTCAAGTGCTATCTTTGTCTTGAATGATTCGTCAACACTGTCTGAGACATATACAATGTTGCTGTCAGGATATTCACGAACGCCATACTCTTTACCTTCAAATCGAAGTGTGAAAAGGTAGTAGCTTCTTCCAGTCATCTTTGCAATGAAAGCAGAGTTGTCATTCAGATATGTAGCTGTTGTTGCGTACCTGTCATACTTGCTGTCATTGAATGCCTTATGGAATGCTGATTCACGCATTGCCTTTGAAGCTGATTCGTTGTATCCCTGTTCAAGTACAAAGCCATTGCCACGAAGGAACTTTGTCTTTGTAGACAGGCGCTTTGAAATACCCATTGCTACATAGTAAGGGTTGATAACTGATACAGTGTTCGAAAGCATGTATACAGGAAGGTAACGTGTCTGCTTGCCCTGACCACGTGCTATAGAATCGTGGATAGACATGAACTTGTTGACTTCATTGTTGCAGTAGTGATTTGTCTCACTTTGAAATTCATCAAACAGCATAGCTTCAGCGTCTGAGAAAAGATGTGAGTTGCGCTTGATTTGGTCAGCGCTGTTCAGTGATATTGCATAGCCACAGGAGCACCCGGTGTTGTCTCCATCATCATACTTTCTGTCAACGAGATACAGTTCATGGTAGATGCCTTTGGAACGTGCTTCAGAGCGCATTTCATACAAGGGAAAGAACAGCTTCTGAATGTCCTTGAAGAACTTTTCAGCGCAGTCATCCAGTTCATAGTTGAAGCGGTAAAGCAGTATGAATTTAGCACCTGATTTGATATAGCGGTTGACAAGCAACCTGCCAAAGTATGTAGTCTTACCAGCTGTACGGTTAGATGTTACCATGAATATTTCAGGTCGATTGCCATTGATATCTTTCATTGACAGCAATTTTGTACCGTCATAATATATAGTTTCCATATAAATATACCATCCTTTATGTTATAATTATATCATAGAAAGGAAACATTATAAACTATATGGAAAATGTGATTAAACTGATTCAGATGAATGAAGGGGCAATTGCTGTAATGAGCATTGCCATTGCGCTAGACATTGTTACAGGCGTTATCAAAGCGATTCTTTCACACGACCTGAAGTCGAGTCGATTCAAGGAAGGTATGTTGAAGAAGTGCTATGATTACATTCTTGTGGTGATTGCTTTCTGTTTGGACTACTGTCTTAAGGTAAACTATGTAAGCAATGCGACACTTTACTGCCTGATTGCAATGGAGTTCTATTCTTGCATTGAGAATTTAAGAGAGTATGTTCCTATTCCTGAAGCATTGTCTAATGCTTTGAATGTACTGCAAAAGCAGAGCGATACTCCAAAGGCGGATACAGAAGTGAATGATACACCACAGGATATGGATGAAAGTGAGGAGTAGATTATGAGTGTACTTAGAATTACAGAGCCTGACTACACGAACAGATACTATCGTCATGTAAGTTCAGGTGGAGTGAATGAATGCATTAGAATTAATGGCACTTCAGTCTTGCCTAACTGTTGTGGTTATGCGTGGGGTGCTTGGTATGAAATGACGGGAGTCAGACCTAAGCTGTCTAGAAGAAACGCCAGGGAGTGGTATGGCTATACAGCTGACGGATACAGACGAAGCAGTGTTCCTGAACTTGGTGCTGTAGCGTGCTGGAATGGAAGATACGGTCATGTGGCTATTGTAGTCGGTATCTTCAAAGACTATATCGTTGTTGCACAGTCCTAACTATGGCGGTAACAGAATGGGAAAAGGTAAGACTGCTACAAGTATTGGAAAAGGCTACAAGTCACACGGTGGCAATAACAGCCTTTCAGGGATTTATCTGTCTGCCTGACAAATACAGAGTTACAGTAGCTGATAAGACTGCAAACTCATCAGGTGGAAGACGTAAAGACATGGAACCTTTCAGGTATCTACGGCAAGAAGCCTAAGGTATTTACAACGAAGTGTGCTATTGAATATGCGTGACTACCCAAGTCAGTCAAGGCAGAATCAAGGAAGTAGCACCTAAAGGAAGAAAGCTGTACTACTATGGCTATGGTGCAAAGGTAGGAAATATCTGCTGGTACTATGTTCAGGATGCTAGTAACAAAGAAGGAAGGCTATGTGTATGGTGGTAAATACAGCAGTGGGGTAGCACCATACCTGAGCAATGCTAGACCGTAATGTTTCTAGTATTGACATTTATTGGACTGATGATTTATCTAGAATACATGCTTGCGTGTTTTCTCAGCCTGTTAGAAGAGGAAGAAAGACATGAGTTATACACCAAGAACAAGCGCACCGAGTAGCGGAGACCCACGCTGGACGAAGACTACTTACGGTGGCTACAACACACAGATTTTAGGAAGCCCAAGTGCGTGGAGTGGTTCAGTCCTTTCAAACTGCACAGGTTATGTGCATGGGCGCTGGATGGAACTCGGTGGCGTAACGAGTGAGTATGATCTGAGCAGTGGTAATGCGAACACCTACTGGGGTCACGCTGACGGATACGAAAGAGGGCAGGAACCAAGGCTGGGTGCTGTACTCTGTCTAGGTGGTGGAAGTTATGGTCACGTAGCAATCGTAGAAGAGATATTCGACAATGGGGATATCATGGTGAGTGAGTCAAACTATGGTAGAGCAGTGTTCGAATACGTTCGAAGATACAAATCTACAGGATACAAGCGAAGTGGCGGTACGGTAGGTGGCTTTCAGGGATTCATCTATCATCCCAGTATTGCTCCACCAACTCCACCAGCACCACCTAAATACGGACTGACAGTTATAAATGGTAGAGCTGATTTGTATGTAGAAGAACCTGGAACAGTTACAAATATATATGCGAATCCACCAAGTGCTGGACTTAAGTTCTACAAGTGGATAGCAAGTACAACAAATGGAACGATTGCGAATCCAAATATTATGAATACAACATTCACATTCGGAAATGGTGACAATACAATTACAGCACTGTACAAGAAAATAGACTCACTGAAACTGATGTATTACATTTCTCCTATAGCTTTAAGACGTAGAATGTGATATAATATAAAAAGAAAGGAGTTGCTATGGCAGTAAGAACACGAGAAGAATTATTGAAGATTGTCCGTGACTATGTAAAGGACAATACAGACGATGCTACACTTCAACTGCTTGAAGATGTAGATGACACATTCAAAGATTTTGCTGAGAAGTCAAAAGACGATACAGACTGGAAAGCAAAGTATGAAGAAAACGATAAGGAGTGGCGTACAAAGTACAAGGAGAGATTCATGAGCGGTGGGGATGATGACAAGAAAGATAACAACCCAACACCAGCTGATGAGAAGAAAGAAGAAAACGAGGATGAAAAGGAAACTTTCAAATGACTTGTTCTCTGAAGAAAGGAAAATAGAAACTAATAGGCTAAACGAAGTTGCAAAATACAACACAAAACCGCTAACCACACTGGATATCCTGAATAGTCATTCGTTAAGAACGACTGGCGTATCAGTATCAGAACGATGTACCTGAAGTAACAAAGTACACTGATATTCCGAAAGTAGGTGAAATCATCTGCGGAAACCCAGCACTGTCTAACCAGTTCCTGGATGCACTTATCAATCGAATTGCACTTGTAGTGGTTCGCTCCGCTACATTCAACAATCCGTATGCAAGACTTAAGAAAGGTTATCTTGAATTTGGTGAAACAGTTGAAGAAATCTTTGTAGGTATTACAAAGGCAGTATACTACACACCTGAAAAGGGCGCTGAACGTGAGTTCAAGCGTACACTTCCTGATGTAAAGAGTGCATTCCATGTCATGAACTGGCGTGTCATGTACCCAACAACGATTCAGGATGAGGATTTGAGACAGGCATTCCTGTCTGTAGATGGTGTAACAGATATGATTGCACGTATCGTAGACAGTATCTACACAAGCGCAGAATATGATGAATACCTGTTAACCAAGTATATGCTTATCAAGGCAATCTCACATGGTAAGTTCTACCCACAGTCTGTAGGTGATATCACAGACCTGAAAGAAAGTGCAGTTGAATTTAGAACAGCTTCAAACAAGTTGCCATTCATGAGCGACAAGTACAATGAAGCTGGTGTCAAGAATACTACACCTAAGGACAGACAGGTCATCTTCATGGATGCAAAGTTCAACGCACAGTTTGATGTGAACGTACTTGCCAGTGCATTCAACATGGATAAAGCTGACTTCATTGGTAGCTTGTTTCTGATTGATGACTGGGATACATTTGACAACGAACGATTCGATGAAATCAGAGCAGAGTCTGACGGAATCGAAGAAGTAACAGCCGGTGAACTTGCACTGATGAAAGATGTGAAAGCTGTCATAGTTGATGAGGACTGGTTCCAAATCTATGACAACACAACAAAATTCACAGAAAAGTATGTAGCAAGTGGCTTGTACTGGAACTACTTCTATCACACTTGGAAAACAATCAGTAACTCACCATTTGCTAATGCAATTGCCTTTGTAGCTGGTACAGCTAATATCGCATTGCCTGAAACTATCACAGCTGAAATCATGAGCAAGGATGTATCTCCTGAAGCTACAATATTCACTCTTGAAGCAAAGGCAGACGGTGCAACACTTGCACCGAACACTGCTAGATTCATTCAGACAGAAACACTTGTCACAAAGAGTATTGCTGTCAATGAATACGGTGCATTGATTATCCCAGCTTCACAGGTAGCAACTGACATTACTCTTGTTGTTGAAATGGGTGGTGCAACATATACAGGTGGAACAACTATCAACGGTTCTTCCAAAGTAGGTGCAACAGTTACCCTTACCAAGGGTTAATCATTAAAGAACAGATAATATCTGTTCTTTTTTATTGTGCTTTTGTATGGTATAATATAATAAGAAAGTGAGGTAGACTATGTACTACTTGTT
>CYGL01000654.1_pt1 | contig 12040 bp, 19 predicted proteins | sample 485531 | NCBI WGS metagenome assembly CYGL01 (sample SAMEA3497897, study PRJEB9818) | human gut metagenome | reverse complement strand
ATGAAGCCCTCATGCTGAAGCAGAAGCTTCTGCAGTAAGTATATACTTTTTAACTAAAGTGTTAAAGAAAAGTATATACTTTTAACTTAAAAAACTTGCTTTTATCCCAAAAAAGTCGTACCTTTGCATCAGAGGAAGGGGGTAGGTGGTCTACCCTTAACTCTTAAGCTATCGTATTATGACCTATATGGATTTGTTTGAATTGGAAAGTCTTTTATCTGAGTTTAAGGCAGATAAAATACATGTTGAACTGAAACGAGAAACCGCTTTTCCTTATGCATTTGGCGAGAGTTCAAGCGAGTTGACAAATATTTCAGTTTATAAGGGCTTATTTATTATAGTAATTCCTAACGATGATAGAGAATTCAATGCCATTTATCTTCGCTTGAAGAAATTGATGAATGACTATGATTTCGACAATAATGTATTGCTAGACTATAGCAGTAAGTATAAAAGCGAGAATGATAATAGACGTAACATCATCTCATTAATAAAGGTAACGAGGGGCGTAACCACCCCTCCAATTAAAATACTCTGCTATCATGATAAATACAGTATATTCAGTATCTAGTTTTGACAAAGGGCTATTCGGAGAATACCGCTAGACAATATGAAACCAGTCTTCGCACCTTCGCTAGGGCTCATAATGGGCGTAGGTGGAGCGAAATCAAGCAAGAAGATATAACTCTCTATCTCGCACAAAGAAAGGCAGCAGGCGCAAGCAATAATACCATCATAGCAAATATATCAGCTATTAGGGGTATGTATAATTGGATGCAGCGTAACTATAATCTCGAAGTCAATCCGGCAAAGTACATAGAAAGCCCGAAGAAGGAAAAAACTATCCCTCATGTTATCAACTCGCTAGATATAGCTAGAGCAATCGAGCATGAAAAGAATGAGGATATCAAGCTAGCCATCATGCTAATGACATCTTGTGGTCTTAGAGTATCCGAATGCCGTAACCTCAGATATGAAGATATTGATATGAAGGCAGCTACTGCAATCATTGTTGGCAAAGGTAAGAAAGAGCGAAATATCTTTCTCCCATCTCTCCTTATTACTGCAATCGAGTGTAGAGGTAAGAAAGAGGGTGCCATCTTCGAGAAATGGGAGGATAGAGGATTTCGATATGCTATCTATCTTGCTTTCGAGCGTATCGGGGTAAGAGTTAGCCCTCATCTCCTTCGCCATACCTTCGCCAGCCGAGCAATCAATAATGGCATGAGATTAGATGTTCTTCGTGAATTGATGGGGCATACATCAATTTCGACAACTCAGATTTATCTACATACAAACTCAGCTATCATGCAGCAAGAATACAATAATACAATACAATAATATAAGGAATCGAGGGGCTAACCACCCCTCATAATAGATAAAAAAGGGAACGAGGGGCTAACCATCCCTCACAAAAGCTATCGTGATATGAAAAAGAACAACCTCGACCATGCAGACATGGTCTTTCTCACATTTCTTGATAAGATGTGTGTGCATTTCGCCTATTGGGCAATTATCACTCTTGTTTATGTTTTATGTAGTAAGTAAACTATGAACAGAATGACATTTAAGTATTATCGAGCGTTGAAAGCAACGCTCGATATGCTCACAAACAAGTGTAGCAAAGGAATCCTCATGTATGGTGCAAACACCATCGAGCACAAAACCTTTTGCAAGCTCATCGACCTTCGTAAAGCAGCAAAAAGGCTGCTCAGTTGCACGAGTATAGAGATAAGAGGAATCGGTCATTATCTCGCAGCTGAAAAAGCCTTTGCAACCTGGTTGCAAGAGAATGTGACATTACCAGGTAACCCCCCGATGGGGGTTATCTCTCTTCTCCTCACAATTGGTTCCGCAACAACTTTGCAGAAGATTTGAATATCTTGAAGTTGTCAATAGCGCATACCGAATACTTCTTAATCCTCAGAGAGGAGCATCTTTTATATATTAGAAAACAATTATTCAGCCCTCGCCATCACGGATAAGGCAATATTTATGAAAAAAGTAAGACTATTCAACCATTATAATAATGGTGCAAACAGTAAGGTTAATGTGTATTTTGTAGATGGGACAGAATGGCATAGAACAGTAGATGCTTCAGATGTTCAGAAATTGGCAAAGGAAGGAGAGAAACTATTTGCCACAACTCATGGAGAAATATAGAGAACCTCAAAAGAAACAAGAATGGGTAACGGCTAGGGTGAATCCATATACTGGTATTTGAATGGATAATCCTTATACATGGCAGCACCTACGGTACTGCCTTTTCCTCCTCATCATTTATATATTAATCTCAAAAATCATACAATTATGGCAGTAAATCAAAAAGCAATCGGGTGCAAACTCGAAATTAGAGTTTTAGACAAACTAGATGATTATTGCAGAAAGCGCAACTGCAAAAAGAACGCAATAATAAATCTAGCGGTTGAGTATTTCATCGACCACGGCATCAAATATCCGTGATGCCACTCTCTAAGGCTGGCTGGCGCCAGCCTTTTTTCGTTGCCACCACGCCCCCCGACCACCACCCCTAACGGGGTGTTGAAATCCGTAAGCAAAGTTAACCCCTTTAAAATAAAGTTAAATTCCAATTGTTAAATTGTAAAATAAAACTAAAGAAAAGCGGAAAAACCGCCAAAACCTTGCAGATAACTCGGGAGTAAGTCGCGTTTGAAAACTTTTTGTACCTTTGCGCACGGTGAGGTACACCCCCTATCCGGGCAGCATGCTGCAGCCATGGCACGAGCACTCCCTGGGGAACCCCACCGAATGAATTATCTTATATGTATAACTAAAAGTATAAAATTATGGCACAATCTAAAGGTTTCTTTGGCCTTCGAAAAGGCTCAACAAAGAGTTTAACTTTCAGTGTCCTTGATGGTAAGCAGATTACTAAGGACCGTGTTTATGACGTCAAGAACCCACGCACCGAAGCACAGATGCGACAGCGTATGCTCATGACCACTATTGGCGCTGCATACAAGACGCTAAAGTCTATCGCTGACCACTCTTTTGAGGGTTATTCTTCCGGTATGCAGTGTATGCGTCAGTTCAATAGTCGCAACCTCAACCGCTTTAAGCAAGCAGCAGCAGCTAAGGGTTCAGTAGCATTCAATGAATATAAGGATGGAGACATCAACCCAATGCCTTTTATCCTTGCTAGCGGTTCACTGCCAGGTTTCGCTTTCAAGTTCGATGGAACATCTAACTTGGAAATCGTGGGCGAAAAGGAGGGCGCAGACTTCACAACTGCTGAAGGCATCTACGCTGCTCTTGGTGTTCAGCGTAACGACCTCATTACTTTCTGTACCGTTATTGGTGAGGGAGCAACCACAAATGGTGTGTACTCTTATAAGGCTGAGAACTTCAACATCGTTCGCCTTTATTGCGATAAGTCGGGCAAAGTTACAAAGCCTGCTGATGCATTTACCATCAGCACCAACAACGACCAGGCAACTATCACAATGAGCACTGCTGCAAATGCTATCACCATAAAGTCAGGTGCAGCAGACTTCGGAGCTAGTGATTCAGTCGTCGCAAAAACGACAGTTGGTTGGCTGCGTTCCGATGCAGTTTATGATTGTCGCACAAGACATCATCAGCGGTGTGAAGACCGCAAATCAGTTGGCTACATACCCAGTCGGCACGGAATTGATCCTCAATAATGGACCAATGGTCTAATCAAGGTAGATGCCGGAGCAGCTGAAGCTAAGCCAGGTGTCAGCCCTAAGAGTTACACTGTTAGCGTAGTGGAGGTACCGCACAGATTGGCATTACAAACCCTAACAGCGAGACAGTAACATGCACCGTTAAAACCGGAAACTCTTACTGTACAGTTACTAATGCCGGATTGAATTACAAGCACCAACACTGGCGAGACGGCACAGAGTGCAACAATCGAGGTTGCAATTGGTACTGCCAAGTTCACTGTAAACGTAACCCTCAGTGGTAAAGGGAATGATGGTGGACTTGAATAAAAGTAACATTTGTCGCTAGAATATTTAATCATACAAATTAGGCTGATACCTGGTTTTTGGGTATCAGCCTTTTTAGTTCTAAAACCTAATGAAAATGAATCAAGAAACAAAAGATAAAATAGAATTTTCTTCTGCCGTAGATGTGTATAGCAGCAGCAATCGCAATCGGTATCACAAGTATCGTAGTTAGTCAGACGCACAACATAGAAGCAGGTGTATTAATCTTTATTGCTCAGCTTCTTATATTCGCAGCGTCAGTGTATCAAATCAATTATAAAATTTATCAATATGGTGAAAGTAAATCAAAAGACGATAAAAAGTGACTTCTTCACTCTTGAAGAATTCACACGCTCCACAACCGCAAAAAGGTTGAAGATTGATAATACACCGAGTGATGAAGTAATACGAAACATACAATATGGTGTACAGATGGTTTTAGACCCATTGAGAAGAATCCTCCAAGCACCAATCATTATCACTTCCGGCTATCGGTGTGCAGTTTTGAACAAAGCCGTAGGTGGTGTTGCAAACTCATGGCATACGAAAGGGAATGCAGCCGACCTCAGAATCAAGAATGAAGAAGAAGCGAAAGCAATATTCCAAGTCTTGAAAACGCTACCAAGTGTTGATACAGTTCTCTTTGAACACTCGGCAAAGTCGATATGGATGCACGTACAATGGGACATGGAGAAAACACCAAGACATCATTACAACTTTAATTATCAGGCAAAATGAAAAAACTCCTCTTTATAATTTTTCTGTTTGCGTTGATAGGATGCAAGACAAAACAGGCCATCGAACAAGAAAAGGTGCAAACGAAATCATCTACAAGCCAAAAGCATCATGACTGATGATAGCAGTATTATTACTATTGTATATGATATGGTAGATGATTTTGGCACTACCAGGGAAACTAATAAGACAGGAACAAATGATACGGCCAACTCTCCAAAACCGCCTAAATCAGAATCGACATCGTAAAGGCAAAATCGTGATTACGAAGACGGCCAAAAAGTTCGATATCAGAAGAAAAAAGATAGTACTGCAGAAAGTATATACCAAAAAATCAACCGAAGAAAGTAATAAAACACGTTAACAATTGCACCCTCCTTCCTTGGGCGATAATTGCAATATTGATACTAATTCTAGTGATTTGTGTTAAATATCGGGTGTGGCAGACAAAAAATATACGAATAAAATTAGGCACGATACCGAATAAAATCGTATCTTTGCACCGTCTGAAGAGGATAGAAGCAACGCTGAGGAGCGACTTTGAACGGCTTCAGACGCACGATAGCAGATAGCCGTGAAACGAAAATAAGACCTCGTTTCACGGCTTCTTTCGTAAATCTAAGTATAAACATATATTTAGATTTTCTGCAAGCCATAATACCGGTTATGGTTTTCGTGTTTAACCGATTTCTCCTCAAACTGCTAAATCGTGACTTATGGTAAATAGAAAGATTTTCACTTGGCAAGTTCTTCACTTGCTAGAAACTGATACCTACTTAAGAGTATCAGACGTATCGTCAAAGCTTATGCTGAGTAAGCCAACAACTAGAAGATTGCTAGACTGGCTATGTTATCAAGGTGTGCTCAAGAAGGAACTCAAGCCTTTGTCGGGCAACGCTAATATTTATCTCTACTCCAAATTTTGACACGGTATCTGCTTCGTTGCCACCGAAGTAAACCTAAGTAATAGACAACAAACAATAATTCCTAAAAAGCATGATAATGAAAGTACTACCAATAGGCGCAATCGCCAAATATCACGGCATACGATTGCAAGTAGTGAAAGCCGTTGACGGTTGCCGAGGATGCTACTTTAAGCATCAGAAAATGTGTCACGCCCAAATTGTCGGGGCGTGCTCTCCTCCTTTTCGTTTCGATGAGGTAATTTTCCGAAAATACGACAAGAACAAAAAAGAAAATCTCCATGGACGAAAATAATAAAACAATAGTTGAAGTAACTGATGAAGGTATAATCATTATTGACTATCTAATAGCCGATTACGAGTTTTTATTCAACCTCATCATAAACAAATCTTGTCACCTGGAAATAGCTTCTGAAAGAGGATATCTTGCATTAACTCTAGGTATACAAAATTGGATGTTCGAAAACAAATCAGTGGAGGAATATCAAGAAGTTACGGACTTTATACAAAGTGAATATAAAGCTAGTGTTGAACAAATAAATATATAAAATTATGATTAGACTTGAAATTGTCGGCAATCTTGGAGCCGATGCAGAAATCAAAGAGTACAATGGAAACAAATTTGTTTCCTTCCGAGTAGCGCACTCTGAAAAATGGGTTGATCAACAGACGGGAGCAATATCAACGCAAACCACTTGGGTATCATGCTCCCTTAACGGAAATGGCAAAGGCTTAACCCAATACCTCAAAAAAGGAACAAAAGTTTTTCTAAGAGGTACACCAAACTTTGTTCAGTACTCTTCCCCAAAGACCCACAAAATGGAAGTAGGGGTAAATCTGTTTGTGAAAGAGATAGAGTTATGTGGTGGACACACAGAACAATCGCAAGATAATTCCGGAAGTATACCAGGGCATCCGGAACTGAATGGAGTGAAACCTTTTTAAAAAATGAATATGAACGAGAACAAAATTGAAAGAGTAGCAAAAGCTACAGCCAAAAATTATGCTCTCGATGGTTACAGACTGCTAGATTACGAGTTCTTCAACAACTCGCAGCTAGCAGTCTATTGGATGAAGCATATGAACGGCAATAAACTGAAAATAGTAGGAGATTTAGTCGAAAATAAGATTGAAATCTACCTCAATAAAAAATTGAATAAGACGATAAATTTATAAGTATAAAAAATAACTTATGCAGCAACTCATAACAACACCAAACAAAATCAAGTGCATCAACTTGGACTGGCTCTCGGTATATTGCCTAGAGCCTAAAGGTGTTGCTATGAATGCTGCATACTTCAAAGCTTTGGGATGGACTGTAGAAGAGCGTGAATATGGAACACCGCAATACCGAGAGAAATTTACCCTCATGAATGGCCGTCACCCCTTCTTGGAGATAGAAAGAAATCCCTACTCCCTTAAACAGAATGGTGGAATCTTCGAGCCCGAATCATGCCATATCAGATTGGCCAACAGAACCCTATATCAACCGCAGCCAGTCCAACAACTCACTAATTTTATAGTGAAATATGGGTATGAATATAAAGGCATATCCCGAATTGATGTTTGCTGTGACCTCACCATCTTCGACAACGGAATGAAACCGCAAGATTTGGCCAACAAGTATATGAAAGATAAGATTTGGAAGGTTCATCAAAGCCACATGGCCCCTTACACTGAAGATGGCGATGATACTTGGCGAATCCCTATACATTTGGGAGCTCATGGAAAAGAGACGAAGACGGGCAGAACCTGGAACTCCCTAAAATGGGGTAGCCCGAAATCTGCTCTCAGCACCAAACTCTATAACAAAACGTTAGAACTCGAAACCAATACCGGAAAGTTCTACATCAAGGATACCTGGGTGAAGGCTGGCCTATGCGACCTACAAAAAGTAACATACGAATACCGGAACCCCAAAACAAAAGAAACTGAAATCCGCTCAAAACAAGTGTGTGTTGCCCCTGGTACCGCAGTTGATCAGGAGATACCAATCGAGGGCGCAAAGAAAATCGATATATGGAGAGTTGAGTTTTCGATGAACTCTGAGGGGCGTAAATGGATTGACCTTGGCGATAACCATGTAGTCGATTTGTCCCTAAATGCCTTCGACAACCTAGATAGCTTAGCTGCTACTTTCTTTACTTGTTCGGAATGGCTCTTCTGCTTTATCTATGCCAAGTGGATAACCAAGGGACCAACGAGGATGAAGGAAAGAACAAATCGATGCAAGAAACTACAACTGTTCAATACCAAGTTCTTGCACTCACACTACAAGCCACAACGACAGACTGAGACCGAAGACCCAAGCCGAACTGAAAAAATAATGATGTACAGACTGATACAGAAGAGCAAAGACGATAAACTATCAAATGAATATCGTGAAGCTTGCCGACAAGTCGCTGCAGAAATCAGTAAAGAGCATGGTGATTGGTGGGTACCGGACGAAATGTATGCCGGAAGAATGGTCAATCACTCGTTAGAGAGACAACGAGTGAAAGAATATAAAGAAGACCATCCACAGACAGTAGAAGAGTTCAGAAAATGGGCAGAGAGACAATCCGAAATCACTGCCGACTATAGCAAAGCTAAAATCGACAGATATATAGATGTAAGGCGAAAAGTGAATAATCAAATAGAGAAACAGATAGAAAAATATAAAGATGAAATAAAGCTATTGTATCAGAGAATAAAACAGAATGAAATCCGAACTCAAAAAGATGTGAATGAACTTCACAACATTTTTGGAGACCCATTCTAGAATAGATATTGAGTAAAAGATGAATGCATAATTTTTAAAATGAGTGAAAGTCATAAGTTTTTAAGTTCTTTAATTTTTGAGAAAACTACCGATAGGCTGGCACGTGATGTGTCAGCCTTTTTGGGTTCCCAAATTTTGACACGGCAACTGCTACGATGCCCACGTAGTAAACCTAAGTTATTGAGTACAGAAATAGAGAGAAAACCGAGGAAGAAAGTTGTAATCAGAATGCGCTTTCGGCGGTGCAGTAGCACCGCCGTTAGAGTGCCAAAGAAATTTCTTCTAAATAATTGGTACACAACACGTAAAGCCCAGTTTTGGGGTACTCCCAAAACTGAGACCCCCAAAACAGCCCCTAAACCACTCCCAAAACACCCCGATACCGTTCCCCTTAGAGCTTGCTTGCGCACTAAATGAGCAGATGAAGAAAATAGACAACAACCAAAAAATAACACCATGGAGACGATATCTATAAATAGCAGACAGTAGACTAGAAGAAAAGCAGACCTCGGGCAAATCCCCCCTCCGCCCCACCCAAATATGGGCATAGTCGGTAGCCCCCTCTTTTGGTTTATGGCGCATTGTCGGGGGCTGCCGCCTATACCCTTATACCCGTGCGCCCTCCCCCCAAGGGGGTGGGCTCCCATACGTTTAACCGCCGCCTACCGCCTGCTGAAGGTGGGTCCAACGGCTACGCCGCCCACCTTCAGCAGACGGTAGACGGCTCTAAGGTAGCCGCAAGCGGCTGAATTATTTGTGCGGTGTGGGCTATCGCCCTCCGCCTGGCGTTCTCGCTCGGTCGGGAGCACTTCCGCTCGTTCAGCACCGCTACGCATGGCGGAACTACGCTACGGCGAGTGGACACGGTGGACTTCGCTGCGCTCAGACCACCGTGTCCACTCGCCTACGCTACGCATCCGCCATCCTCCGCTCAGCTTCACTCTCTCCGTGCACCCTCCTTCGCTCGGTCAAAAAGCGGTGTCCGGCACTGCTGCGCAGAGCCGGGCGTTTATGTGCGGTGTCGGCTACGCCGTCCGCCTTCCGCCCTCCTCCCTTCCGACCTCCTCAAAGTATCGGTCGCGGCTACGCCGCTCCCTTGTGGCTGCCGCCACACTGCCCTCGGGCGCATTGCTAGCTTGCGAATCCCCCCTCTGCCCCACCCATATAAGGGCATAGTCGGTAGCCCCCTCTTTAGGGTTCGGGCGCATTGTCGGGGGCTGCCGCCTATACCCCTTATACCCGTGCGCCCTCCCCCCAAGGGGTGGGCTCCCACACGCTTAACCGCCAAGCCGCTTCAAGGCGAAACCGCAAGCGGTGAACGCCTTGAAGCGGCTTGGCTCTAAGGTAGGGCGGCTGCGCCGCCCTGGTTGTTTGTGCGGTGTGGGCTATCGCCCTCCGCCAGGCGTTCTCGCTCGGTCGGGAGCATCTCCACTCGTTCAGCATCGCTACGCATGGCGGAACTACGCTTCGGAGGGTGGACGAGGTGGACTTCGCTACGCTCAGACCACCTCGTCCACGCTCCTACGCTTCGCATCCGCCATCCTCCGCTCAGCTTCTCTCGTTCCGTGCACCCTCCTTCGCTCGGTCAAAAAGCGGTGTCCGGCACTGCTGCGCAGAGCCGGGCGTTATTTGTGCGGTGTGGGCTATCGCCCTCCGCCTTCCGCCCAACAGATCATAGCTTGCTTGTTCGTGGGTGTTGTTCAGTCGGGGACGCTTGTCGCTCCCTACGGTCGCTCTGCCGCTTTCCCCCTCCTTCACCTCTCCCCTCCCTCGCTGCGCTCGGGCACCTCCCCCGCTGGGGGGTTAATTAGTCTTTCTGGGGTGTGCCCGCCGTCATTTCGGCACCGCCTTCGGCGCAGCCTTCATAACGGCGGGCACAAAAGCGGTTGGGTCCGTTTTTGTGCGGTGTGGGCTACGCCCTCCGCCGGGCGCTCAGCGAACATCGGATAGAAAGAAATGGGGTCCCCCGCCCCATTTCTATTTTCTATCCGATAACCGCTTCGCTCAGCGCCTAGCGGGAGTGTAAGTGTTCTATGTTCCGAGGAACATTAAATCGAAAAGTCTTTCGATTTAATAACCCTCGGAATAAATGTACCGCCTCTTATGTGCATTCTGCTTCCAGGAAATTTGTATTTTGCGGGGTGCGGTCGCAGTTCTTAATCGTCCGAACAGTAGTTATTATCCGCAAGCAGTAGTTCTCGTGCCAACCGGGTACGCCCGTCAGCCGCTGCCCCTCTAGGGGGCGCGTCTTCCGGGCGGGCGCTTGGGCGTGTTTATCGCGCGCCATACTTCCGCCCGCCGCCCTGCTGCGCTGCCCTTCGGGCGTGCTCGCCGCTGCGGCGGGCTCCCCCCCGGGTCGGCTTCGCCGCCCCGCCCCTCAAGGGGGCTCGCTCGTTCGGGCGTACCGCCCTCGCGGCTCGGGAGAGCGGTAGCGCTATCGCGCTGCTTTTATATGCGGTGTCGGCTTCGCCGTCCGCTTTTATGTCGGTTGGCGGCGGCGGGATGCATACAAGGTTGGGCGATAGGGGCATGCATGAACCTAGCCTTTGCAAGGCTAGAACCATACATGCCCCTCTCGCCCTGGATGCAGTCCTTTTGCTGTAACAGAAACTACTGCAGTAAGTATATACTATTTAAATAAAGTGTTAAAGAAAAGTATATACTTTTAACTTAAAAAATTTGGTGTTATCGGGAAAAAGTCGTACCTTTGCATCAGAGGAAGGGGGAGGGCAGTCCTCTCTTAACTCTTAATGCTATCGTAATATGACTATCAAACAATTATTTCAAATCGAGGATTTTATAAGTATAAATGGGTGCATAAATATCCATGTTGAAATTAAAGCTGAAAGTACAATCAAAGAAGCTTTTGGAGAAACATTCACTTCCGATATGGATGACGTTAAGGTGAAAGGTTTGTATATCATCATCTTCCCGGAAGATGATGATGACGCAAGAGATATGCGTAAAGGACTAGAAAATATTTTTGGCCTTTATGAAATTGACGCTAATTGGTACGTATATCGTGACATGCTTACAACAGATTTTAGAATAGCAATCGAAGTAGAAAAATATAAATAAGGAATCGAGGGGCTAACCACCCCTCAATTAAAATCTCTGCTATCATGATAAATCAGTATATTCAGTATCTAGTTTTGACAAAGGGCTATTCGGAGAATACCGCTAGACAATATGAAACCAGTCTTCGCACCTTCGCTAGGGCTCATAATGGGCGTAGGTGGAGCGAAATCAAGCAAGAAGATATAACTCTCTATCTCGCACAAAGAAAGGCAGCAGGCGCAAAGCAATAATACCATCATAGCAAATATATCAGCTATTAGGGGTATGTATAATTGGATTTGTTTGAATTGGAAAGTCTTTTATCTGAGTTTAAGGCAGATAAAATACATGTTGAACTGAAACGAGAAACCGCTTTTCCTTATGCATTTGGCGAGAGTTCAAGCGAGTTGACAAATATTTCAGTTTATAAGGGCTTATTTATTATAGTAATTCCTAACGATGATAGAGAATTCAATGCCATTTATCTTCGCTTGAAGAAATTGATGAATGACTATGATTTCGACAATAATGTATTGCTAGACTATAGCAGTAAGTATAAAGCGAGAATGATAATAGACGTAACATCATCT
>CYGL01000653.1_pt1 | contig 12065 bp, 8 predicted proteins | sample 485531 | NCBI WGS metagenome assembly CYGL01 (sample SAMEA3497897, study PRJEB9818) | human gut metagenome | reverse complement strand
GTTAAACCAGGTATTCATGCTATGAGTTATTATAATAGCGGTTCTGATATAGAAGTTGGTAGTGGACAAACTGAATATAAGAAAGATTGTTGCTGCACGTCAAGCTGCGGCTCAACAAGCTGCTGCATTGAATATGAATCTTGATGCTACAAATGAAGGTGCTGCTATTGATGTAGATGTTCCAGATATTATTGGTACACTAAAGCTGGTCTCGATGAAACTCTTAGTACTATTAGAAGTTTATTTCCAAAACTTTCTAAGAGTAACGCTTTTCAAAGAGGAGTTAATCAAGGAAAATATAATGAACTTGCTAATCTTTGTCGTCATAGTATGACTAGTAAAGACCCAGTTGTACAACATCAAGCTAGACAAGCAATTACTGCTTTAAGAACTTATGGTAATCAATATAATCATTATGTTGCAGGTCTTAGCAAACCTGAACAAGATGCTGTAGCTTTTGATGCTGCTAGACGTTCTGGTTCTAGATTACCTGGAAATAATGAGTTCACTAAAGAATATAACCAACAGATTAATCATTTGTTTAATAATGGAAAGATTAGAGAACTTGGTTATAAATGTTATGATGATGAACAATATAATGCTATTTCTCAAGCAATGGATTGTCATTCTGAATCAGATTGGAGAAGAAAAGGATTTAGAATTACATCTATAAATGGACAAAAGACTATTACTTTTGATAAGAATAATACTTGGCTTTCTAAACTTAGCGATAGCGTAGATTCTTCTATGGGATTTTGGAAAGGTATTGGTAGTAGTTTTAGTAATGCTATTACAGGAGGAGGAGCTGGAATTGTGGATATGACTAACGGAATGAAAGTTCGTAACGCTGCTGCTATATTTAAAAATCTTGGAACAATAAATGTTGCAGGTATTGATATATTAAATCCTGGTTCTAATAGTCCAGCTCAAGCTGCTTCTTGGAAAGCTGATAGTATTAATCAGCGTAGAGGTTTTGGTAAAATTCCAGTTAACTCTAAGATGTATAGTTCTACTTTAGATAGAAATGCTTTATTTGATAAATATACAGCTGGTCAAATTGATGAAAAAACTTATAATATAGGTCTTGAAAAGATTAAACATGACGAAGATAATCTTACCAATCCAAGTTTATTAATGAACGCTGCTTTATATATTGATGGTAAACGCATTCCTGAAGATGAAAAAGCTGCATATATTGGAGCTATAAGTCAAGCTAAACAAGAGAATGTTCTTAATGTAACTGTAGGTAGAAATCATGGTTTAGCACAAACTGTTACTGAGTTTAATATTGGTAAAGCTAAGAATAGTACTCCACAAACTATTACAATGGTTGGAGCTAATGGTTCTACAGTTCTTAAAAGTTATGAAAGAAATACTTCTACTTTAGCTAGAGATGAAGTTACTCAATTGAATATTAGTGGTACTTCTAAGACTTTAGGGAATGGAGCAACTATTAGTAATGTTACAAATACTAATGCTCTTTATACTAATTCTCGTGGTAAACGAACTGTTATTACTAGAAGTCAAGCTGAAAATATTATAAGACGAGAACTTAATCGTCAACAAATAGCTGATGCTTTATATACAGGAGAAGGAGAGAATGTTATAGTAACTGCTATTGCTAAATCGTTAACTGAAGCTGGAGAACCAGTTAATGATATTACTGTGGCACAAGAATATAAATTTATTAAAGATAATTATTAATATGGATTTTGAAGAAATTAAAAATATGGCTACTAATGGTGCTAGTTATATAAATCCTAGCCCTAGTAAAAGTAAGAAACATCCAAGTCCTAAAATACTTAGTACTACAGACCCTAAGAAGATTGCTGAATTAGCAACTGGTTTTGCCGATAGAGAAATCAATGAGGGTCTTACTAGTGGTAAAGTTCTTACTAATCAAGCAGATAAAGCAGACCAACTTCGTCATTATGGAGTTACTCCAAATGCTAGTATTGTTGACGTAGATAAGGTTCTTGCTGAATCTCAAAGTAATCTTCGTAAGTTAGGTTCTGCTGTTAGTCAAGCAGTAGTTAGTGAAATAGGTCTCGGCACTGTAAGAGGTGCCGCAGACCTCTTTGACTTTATAGGTAATGCCGTTACTGGAAATCTTGCTAATAATGATTATACTAACCCAGTTAGTGAAAAGATTCAAGAATGGCAAGATTATTTTAATACAGAAGTTGCTCCTATTTATGCTGACCCAAATGTAGATATAACTAATGGAGGTTTAACTAATTTTGGTTGGTGGGCAAGTAATATGCCAAGTATTATGAGTTCTGTTACTTTATTACTTCCTAGTATGGCTGCAACTAAAGGTTTACAATGGTTAGCTAAAGCTTCTGCGGCAAGTAAACTTGGAACTGCTACTCGTAATGGAATTAAAGCTCTTGCTGGAATAGATAGAGCTCTTAGTAAAGAAGGTAGAACTTTAAACGCATTTCAACAAGGAGTTAAAACTCTTGTAGATGCTCCTATTAATGGTCTTGGTGCTAAAACTGGAAAATTTGTAGAAACAGGTTTAAACGCTGCTCTTAGTAGAACTATGGAGAATTATCAAGAAGCACAAGGTGTATATAGTGATGTACTTAATACAGCTACTGATACACTTAATAAAATGACACCACAAGAGTTTACAGAATTTGTCAATAAGAACCAAGATATTTATGATGAAGCTGGTGGTGATAATGCTAGTAAAGAAGATATTGCTAGAGTTATTGCTCAAAAGTCTGCTAATCAAGACTTCCTTACTAACTATGTAAATATTGGTTCTGATATTCTTCAATTATATGGTTTACGAAATATGTGGAAAGGTTTAAAGAATGGAGTTAGTTCTTCTACTTTAACTTCTGCTGCTCGTAATGCTAGACGAACCCTTGGTAAAACCCCTGAAGAAATAGCTGAAATGGAAGCTAAACAATCTTTTTTAAAGAAAGCTGGTCAAAAGATTGTTGATAAAGCTTTAGATGAAAAGACTATTATTGCTGGAGAACTTAGCGAAGGTCTTGAAGAATCAGTTAACTATATTGCTCAAATGGAAGGTACTCATCTCGGTAATGTTTATCTTGGTCTTGAAAGTGATTCTCCTTTTGATGATAGACTTCAAAAGTATATGAGAAGTGGAGGTCTTTGGGATAGTGCATTCTGGGGAGTAATGGGTGGTGTTGTATTTCATCATTTAGGCAGTGGTTTTGGAAGAATTAGTCAAACTTTAAAAGATAGAGCTGATTCTAAAACTGACGAAAGAACTGGTGAAGGTAAACCTAAACCTGCATTTAGTCTTAGTGAGACTGCTGAGATTAAAGCTCGTAGAGCTAATATTGAATCTTGGAACAATAGTATAGAAAACTATTGGAATCAAATGTCTCAAATTAAAGATGGAAATAATCCTTTTAGTGTTAGTAGTGAAGATAAAACTTTCAATAATGATTTAGATAAAGAAGCTGCTGCTCAAAGAGCTTATGATGAACTTCTTACTAGTATGACTTTAAATGCTGCTCATAATGGAAATCTTAATATGCTTAGAAGTTATATGGCTAGTGATGATGTTCGTAAAGCTATGGTTGCTAAAGGTGTAACTGATGAAGCTAATTCTAAAGTTGACCAACAGAAAGCTTTAGATAAAATGGATGAAGTTACTGCTAGTTATGATGCTGAATTAAAGAAACTTGTTAATTTAAGTGAAGCAGTTAGAGTAACTAAACATACTGATGATATTCTTCCAATAGAGTTCTTACAAAGTATTGCTAGTAACAATGTTATTAATAAACAATATAATGATAAGATTGATGCTCAAATTGAAGAACTCGATAAACAAATAGGTACTGCTTTTGATAATGAAGATATTAAAAATATTTTAGGTCAAGATTATACTCCTGAACAATATCAAATTGCTGCAAGTACTGCTTTGCTTACTAACGAACTTCGTACACTTCAAGCTGAAAGAAGTCGTCTTCTTAGTGATAAAGAGAAGATGAACAATATTAGTACTAAAGTTGCTGTTGATAATATCAATAAACTTATGAATAAGTATCAAGATATGATTGATACTAATAGTTTAAGATATGCTCTTCACGAAGCTTTACAAGCTGCTTATAACGATGAAGGTAAAGTACAAAGTTTTACTAATCAAGCTAGTACTACTCTCGCTAATTTACTTAGTGGTAAATCAAATTCTGGAGTTCTTCTTAATGATGAAAATATTATTTCAAGTTTAAAGAAGTTTGCTGAAAAGTTTTCAGTTAGTCCTAGAATTGCAGAATTTGAGAATCCTACTGATATAGTTAATCAAGTTAGAGAACATGGAAGTTATCTTAGGAAAATTAATCAAAGACTTCAAGCTACTGATAATGTTGGAGTAAATGGAACTGATGGTACTCTTTCAGCTTTACTTGTTAATAAGACTGCTCTTGAATTAAGACGTGCTTATAATGAAAGTAAAATGGTTAATAATGCTGATGAACTTGCTACAGAGATTTCATTTATGAATAATACATTAAATGAAGGTCGTAAGAAAGCTATAGATTCAGCTTATGAAACTATTACTAAGTTGTCAGATAAATACGGTAATGATAAATTTGCTGCAAGAATAGGTGATGCCGTTGGAGCTTATTATCAAAGAAGTAAAGATGATATTGATTCTATTCTTGATTTTATGAATGAAGATGACAAAGCTGCATTTAATGACGCTCTTGATGTTCTTAATCTTACTAAAGGAAAAATTATCGTTTAGGAGAACAACTTCAAGATTTCCTTAATATTCGTCAAAGTATATTTGATAGTCAAGAAAGAGAAGCAAGTCATAATATTAATAATCCAGATGATAGTAATAATGGTGCTGAACCTGAAAGTACAACTACTCCTCCTTCTAGCACACAAACGACCTCAAATCCTGCGCCACAAGCCGTTCAACCGCAGCAGCCTACCAATCAATCGGGAAGCACTCAACAATCGCCTACAACGCAAGGAAACACGCCTACAGGCAATTTGCAACCGCAAAGTGGGCAGCCGATGGCACGTAATGAAGTGGGTGAGCGGGTCACAGAATTTTTAAATAATAATAATGCTGCAAGTCCAAGTCTTATAAATACTGGAAATAATGGAGCTATTGCTGCTGAACTTGTTCTTGATGATAATGCTAGTCAAGAAGATAAAACCGCTTATATGAGCAATGCAGATTTATTTGAAAATCCTGAACTTGCAAATGTTTATGGTGCTACTATAGAAAGAAATCCTACTTTTGAATACGACGATAATAGTAATCCTAATAATATTCAAAAAGGAAAATTTACTGTACCATCAACTGTACAAATAGGAAATGGTCAATCCAATGGTTCTACATCTTTTACGGGGGGGTCTTCCGGTTCTAACAATAGCACATCTACACAAAGTAATACTAGTACTAATCAACAAACTGCTCAACCTCAAGTTGTAGATAGAGCTGAACTTACTGCTAATTTTATGGGAAAACTTAGAGCTAGTGGTAAAGAAATTAAAGCAGGTAATTTAACTGCTGAAGATTTTGTTAAGTCTCTTCAAGATGAAGGTATTTCTCTTGGAGCAAGTCAAGAAGATATTGATGGTGCTATAACTAGCGTAAAAGCTGTTATGAATAGTCTTCTTGGAACTGCTTTTGCTTCTAGTGTTGGAGAAGTTATGCTTGCTAGTGCAATAGAAGAGTATAAACCAAGTTTAAGCTTCGGAAATGAATATAAAGACGCTGCTAATAATATGCTTAAAAATTATGCTTCTGAAGTTAAACTTAGACAACATAATGGAAAATATTATGGTAATCTTGAAGATTTACTCCGATATATAAACGAACATAGTCCTAGTAAGAATACTGCTGATTTTATTTATAATAGTCTTAAAGAGTATCTTAAAACTGAAGAAGGTAAAAAACAATTTGTAATGCTTGATGCTGATTCAGTCGATGATGCTGAATTTATGCGTAATGTTCGTAAGACTGCTGGTGAACGTAGAGCTGAGGCTATCAAAGCTGGTACTCTTAAAAGAGTTAATATTCATGATATTGGTGAAGTAGTTGAACCTGATAGAGTTGATGCAAGTTTAGCAGAACTTAGATAAAATTAAGGAAGGCGATAAACTTACTGTAAAGAAAGCAAATAAACTTGCTACTGGTACTGACGTTCTTTTAGTTCAACATAATGGTATTACTGTTGGTTGGATGGGTATTCCTACTTTTGATGTAACAACAGGAAGATATATTCAAATTAACAATTGTATTAAATATACTGTAGGTAGTTCTGCTGAACATGATGGTGCTGTTAAAGATTGGATTCTTTCTATAGCTGACCCAAAAGATGAAGATAGTAAGAAACTTAATGAACTTCTTTATAAAATAGCATTTGATAAAAAATGGGATGCTTCATATATTGAGAAGTTTAAGAATAATCCTAAAGTTCAAGAAGCTGTAAAAAATGATTTTATAGTTATTAATGATGAGAAAGGATTTACTTATAATAGAGCACTTCAAGGTCTTGCTAAGTTATGGAAATATAACAATAATGTAGGTGTAGTTAATACTATTCCTTATAGTATTGAACTGTTCTTTGACAATCTTAGAACTAGTTATCAAACTAGTTTAGCTTTGATTAATAATAATCAAGAACTTACTGTTAGTAAGATGAGTAAAGGTGAACTTCTTAGACTTGCTCCTCATGGAACTCCTGGAGAAGCATTTAAAGTTGCTCAACCTGCAAGTCTTGCTATTAGTAGTAAATCTGATGCTAGGATAGCTTTAGCTAGAAGTGTATCTCAAATTGAAGTTAGCGGTAAACAAGTTAATGAAAATCTTGGTTTTAATATGAACCAAACATTAATTGCTATTGACAATGGAAATGGTACTATTGACTACGCTAATGCTTATCCTGTAAATTGGGGAGTTACTAACTATGAGAAAGATGGTAAACTTGTAGATATGCCACATAGTAAAGTTCTTGCTGATTTAACTAAAGCTATTGAAGGTCAAATTATTGATAGACTTACTAATCTTCAAAAAGGTGATAGTCTAGCTAATTGGAATGAGTTTAGAGATTTTCTTGATACTCTTCTTGATTACAACAACAATAGTACTCTATTTAAAACTAGTGGAGTTTGGCATACTAGAAGTGGAGTTACTTTTATTAATGCTGGAACCAAATCTGTAAAACTTTATAGTTCTGATAGTAAACGAACTGGTGCTCCTACAAAACTTGTTTTTATGGATAATGGTGTTGAAGTTAGTAGTTATAGTTTGCTAGATAACGGAGCTGAAGCTGGTAAAGCACTTGTTCAATTCTTTAGAGAGAATGCTACAATAAACTTTGCTCATGAACTTCTTACTAGTGATAATAATACTACTATTCCTTTAAAAGGTTTTGTAAGTAGAAATGCTGACGGAAAACTTGTTATTAATATACCTGAGTATAATGGTAAAAATGGTTTTAATCATGTTGAAGAATCATATAATGATTTTATGATTAAGAACGATTTACTTAGAGTAGATTTAGCTCAAGTTGATGGAAGTAATTATTCAAGATTTTCATCTAATATGAAAGCTAATAGTGTGCTTGAATTTACTGTAGGTGATGAGGTGAAACAAGAAGAAGAAAAGCCAGTACAGCCCCCCCGTAAAGGAAATGAAGCTGTTGATACCACAGACCAAGTTAAATCTATTATTGAAAGCGATAGTAAAACTAAAGGTCTTGATATTGCAAAAGCTATTCTTCCTGAAGAATCTGTAAATCTTCTTAATACTGCTGGAGATTTGACTAGTATTTTACCAGAAAATGTTATCTTTGCAAACGACAGAATCGAAAAGTTTAGAGCTGCTGAAAAGAATGATAAGATTAATGCTATGTATGAAAAAGGAGATATTGTTGTTGGTAATGATTTCCTTAAATTAGATAGTGGTCGTCAAATAAGAGTTCTTATTCACGAAAATCTTCATAAAAGACTTGATAAATATGGACCTTCTCAACATAGAAGATTCTTAAATAATATGACTGAAATTTATGATGATTTTGGTCGTGAAATAGCACAAGATGTTGCTGATTTAGCAAATAGTGATATTGAGGCTATTCGTTCAAGACGTAATATCGGTTCTGAAGTTTCAGATGATTCTCTTAAAGATTGGATTAACAATATTAATACTTTCTTGTTTAAAGAATATATTGATAAAGGTCAGTTAGATAGAGCTAAAGAAGAGTTCATTGTAGAATCTCTTACTAACACTGCACTTATTGAATATCTCAATAAAGTTAAAGTAGATGATGTTGGAGATAAATCTAAGTCAAAAACTATTTGGCAAAAGATTATGAACTTTATTAATAAACTCTTTAATCTTGATGTAGTTGAAGGAAGTCTCAGAGAAAAAGAGTATAATGCGTTTGCTAGAGCTTTAACTGATGATACAAATGCTGATACAAATGTTCAAACTGAGACAGAAACAAATACAGAAGAAACACAAGATGAACAAGTTGAAGATAAAGTTGTAGAAAATGAAACTCCTACTCCTGGAACTGATAGTGAACTGAGTAATGAAGTTGATTATAATGCTGCTAGTGATGATGATTTTGATTATGATGCTTTCTCATCAAGACCAGAATTTCCATCCCTTTACTCGGCTATCGACAGCCTTCCAATGGAGCAACATTCGCAATTTGCCACTTTACTTGCGTCAGGTGACGTTTCGATTACGTGCAAATAAGATTAATCACTCGCTGGGATTTAAAGCTCTCAGCGAGTTTTTAAAATATTAAATAACTTAATATAGATAGTTATGGCTAATAATTGTAGTTTAAAGTTTAATGAAACTAAGGTTGGCACTAACCTTAAAGCTGAAGTTGGAAACAATGATGTTTTATTTAACAGCTTAATGAGTTCAGTAATTGATGGTTCTAGACCATCTGGTTTTAACAAGGAATTTGAAACATATTATGCAAATAATTATGGTTCTATTCCTAATGTAAATGATGAAAGTAAAGAAGTTGCTACTGCTATTCAAAATTTTTACGCTAATACAAATTTTGATGTAAATGCTCATACAACTGATTCTACTTTCATTTCTGATGTTAAATCTAAAGGTTATACTAGTACCGCTGCTAAGACTCGTCACAGGCCACGCCCCCGCCGCCATCTTGGGTGCGGCAGGGCGGGGGCTAAAATGGCGGGATCCAATCATTTTATACTTTCACTTTCCAATTAAAACCCGCCACGTCACAACAAAGGGGTGGAGACATCAACACTATATAACTAACCACAGTGACGAATGGCTGAGTTTACCCCGCTAGACGGTGCAGGGACCGGATCGAGCGCAGCGAGGAGGTCCCCGGCTGCCCAAGGGCGGGAGCCCGAGGTGAGTGAAACCACCGAGGTCTAGGGGCAACTCGGGCTAGGGCAGTCTAGCGGAACGGGCAAGAAACTTAATGCGACCAACTATTTTACAGCTATGTCTTCCTTCTACAGAAAACAAACCTATTTAAACACCAGTGCTAAAGAACAAGAGTGGATTCAAAATGTTGAGTGCTCGCATAATTTATGGTGTAGCTGTACTAACTGGCTTGCTCATTTCCTTGATACTACTTTTCCTCCTGATTCGAGCAATCGTCAGAGAACAATTGAAGCACTTTTAAATCAAGCTCACAAACAAATTAGAGCACTACCAGCACTGCCTTTAAAACCATGGTTTGGTTCTGGAGAAGGAGACGAAGATGGCCATGGCGACGCCGGACCTACCGAAAACGAAACCGCCGCCGTCGATACCGCCGCAGACCTTGGTATTCCAGAAGAAGAACTTCTAAATATACTTCAACAAACAGAAGACGAAGAAAAAGAAAACGCAGGGTAAGAAAAAAAAAACTACTAAGCTAATACAATGGAATCCAGAAAGCATACGTACATGTAAAATTATTGGACTAGCTCCACTTATACTTGGGTGCAATGGACGCCAAATGTATAACTATATATATTGGCAGGACTACTGGACACATCCAAAATGTGCTGCCGGGGGTGGCTTTGCTGTATATAAATTTTCATTAGCACTATTGTATGAAGACTATAAAAAACTAAGAAATGTATGGACATATAGTAACTGTGAATATGATCTATGTAGATATAGAAAAACAACTGTAACATTTTATAGACACCAAGAAGTAGACTTTGTTGTATATTATACCAGAAACCCACCTATGGTAGTAGACCAATGGACATATATGAGTACACATCCACAATTCTTACTACTAAGAAAACACAAATTAATAATACCAAGCATGAGAACAAACCCACACAAAAAAAGAAGTGTTAAAATTACTATAAAACCACCGAGACTAGCAATAAACAAATGGTTTTTCCAAAAACATTTTCAAGACACAGGTTTATTTATGCTACAAGCAGCAGCCTGTGACCTAGACTACAGTTACTTAGGCAGTAACAGTAGAAACAGACTTTTAACATTTACTGCACTAAACCCTGACTTTTGGAAAAATCCAGACTGGGCAAATTCAAACCAAACATACAGCTGGTCTGTAACACCCGCACCATCGGGTGGCATGAAGGCAAAAACAATGATAAATAACCAATTACAATCATACACACTTCCAACAGACTTTAACACCACTGCAGACAAAAAACTAAAATGGGAATCAGGAATTTTTAATAACAAATTTTTAAATATAGTTTACTGGGAAACAACACCTACACCACCTAACAAAATACCTACCACACAAGTACAATACAATCCTATGGTAGACAAAGGAAAAGGAAATATTGTATGGTTTATAAGTACACTATCCACCTCATGGGCAGTACCCACAACAGACCCACTATTAGTGTGGAGAGATAAACCACTTTGGTTAATTTTATTTGGAGTACAAGACTATATATTAAAAGCAAAGGGAAGTTCCTCAGCCTTAAGAGACTATATTTGTGTAATATATAGTAAGGCAATATATCCTGTTCTACCCAGAGTTGTACTAATAGGAAATAACTTTCTCAATGGCCTAACTGAATGTGGTCAACAACCCACAGGAAACAATATTGACAAATGGTTTCTTACTTTAGAAGACCAAAATCAAGCATTAAATGAAATTGTTAAGTCAGGACCATTTGTACAAAACATGGACGGTTTTAGATGTTCTTGGGAACTAAAAATGAAATATAGATCTGTATGGCAATGGGGAGGAGCTAGACCTCCACTAAAGCCTGCCTGTGATCCTTATCAACAGGAAATCTTTCCCTTACCCGATACTGTCAAACAATCAATACAAATCATTGATCCGTCCAAGCAAATCCCAGAAGCCTTATTCCATAGCTGGGATTACAGAAGAGGACAAATTACTAAAACAGCTATTAAAAGAATGCAAGAAAACCTCTCAGATGCAGACTCTTCTTCAACAGGCTCAGAAGAACCAGAGAAGAAAAAGGCAAAAAGAGGAGAGCCGCCATGCTTCCACGAAAAAGACCACTCACTCCTCGAGACGGTGCAAAGTATCTGCCAAAAAACCCAAGAAACACCAACAGACCAGCAGCTCCAGCAGCTCCAGCAGCACCAGCTCAACAAAAACATCCAAATCCTCAAACTCATCTCAGAGTTAAAACAACGACAATTAAACTTACAATTAATGACAGGCCTAATGGAGTAGAATTGTTTCCTACCAGACCAAAAAATCCTGTATTTGAGGGCTGGGGAAAAATTATAGAAGAGAGATGTGCTAAAGCTTTTCATAGACCACCCAGAAAATTTATGAATGATACTCCTTTTTATCCATATGTAATACCTGAACCTAAAGTTAATTTTCACCTTAACTTTAAAGGCTAGGCCTACAATGTACACTTAGTAGAGGATGTTTAATAAAGTTTGCTCTGTTTAAAAACACGCCCACTTTGTATACGTCATGAATAAATTTAAATAAATAATTTTTAACCGGCGGAGGGTTCGCGCGCTACGCGCGCGAACCCATACGCCGTGCCATTTGTTAGTAACTGCTCCTAGATTGGGCAGCGCGCGCTAGCGCGCGCTGCCAAATGCGCCCCGCCCTCGTTCCGACCCGCTTGCGCGGGTCGGA
>CYGL01000652.1_pt1 | contig 12090 bp, 18 predicted proteins | sample 485531 | NCBI WGS metagenome assembly CYGL01 (sample SAMEA3497897, study PRJEB9818) | human gut metagenome | reverse complement strand
GCCCTTACGGTCAGGATCTTCAAACGTATCCTCAATTACAGTTTTCTTATCCTTGTCTGTATATTTCACATGGCATGCTCGATATACTTCACGAGTTTTACTTTTATACGAATAGGATAATGCTCTAGTAATAATCAAAGGTGGTTGTTCGCCTTCTTTCGTCTGTACAGGTTGATATTGACCACCCGGTCTACGAATAATGACTTTAGGCTTTACATTTTCGTATTTGTAATCATCGAATATAATCAACTGTTCAGTGGATACCTTAAGAGAAAACCCCGCATCATTGCAAAGTTTTTGCAAAAATGCGAGGTCTGATTCAGCACTTTGAGATGCATCTTTTAACGGTTGGGTCAAAATCTGCATCCCAACAATAGCTTTTAACTTATTATCTTTTGCTTTCTCGGTAGCAATCGCTTTAAGCGTTGTATCTTTCCACGATTTGTCTTTCTTTTTCTCCCGTAAGTCAGTACTACCGATAATAGCGACACCTTTGATTTTGACTACATCCGGAAGGCTACTTCCTTCGAATTCATCGATTTCAAATTTGCCGATTGGTAACGTAAATTGTTCATCCCCTAATTTCTCCCAGGCTACTGTATTAATAGCGACTTCTAGTAATGATCCTTTTACAGGATACCAATCACCGACCCATAGACGGCCCCTATCCTCTAATGAGATAGCCACGTCGTCTACAGTTCCTGAAAGGTTATCTGTGAAAGTTACATCAAGAAGGTATTTACTAATATCGTCGGTGATGTCCTTTGACTCCTTACTCCCCCAATATTGGTAGCCAATTGTACACCATGCCCGCCGTGCTAGTTTCGTTTGTGGTGTTAAATCTTTCTTCCATTTTTGGACCTTAGCTAGGCTCTTTTGTAAGCTCATGTACTATCGCCTCCATGGTGGTAAGAATTCAGGTAGGGAATCAGCAGGAACATCTGGGCATGTTAATACAACACCTGCGGAAAATATCGCTGTATTACGATGCTTTTGATTAGCTTCTAACAATAAATTGATGTATCGTTCGTTGCCATACACTTTATAGGCGATTAAGTCCCACATATCCCCTTGTATTGTTGTATAACTAATCATAACTCAACCTCCGTTGACCAGTGGTATAGCTACGCATCATTTGTTCAAATTCACGCATTTTTTGCATCTAATGCTGACATAATACCATCAGTTGAACCCTTACCTGCGTTAATGACAGGTGCGAATGTGATTTGCACAGGGCGATCCGCTATTACTACTAGCTGGAGTTCTTAGGTAGGCTAGGGGGCTAGCGATACAGTAGGTGCCTGCAGCGGTCTGCGCTCCACTCACACCTAGCCATTCGTCCAAGCTGTTTGCCCATAAAATTCATAGCATTAGCACTACCATCAATAGGAACTACAACTTCTGGATAACCAGCTTCGCCTATCCATGATAATTCGTGGGGATGTAATAACACCACCATTGGCTCTTCCACCTACTCCTCCTGCGGCGGAAACGCCAACAGTAAATCCTCCACTAAATTGTGCCTTAATACTTTCCCACGCCCCCTGCAATTGCGTTAGATACCGCACTCGGGATTTGACTTACCCAGTTTAACACAGCATTATAGGCGTCACTTGCCCATTGCTCTGCGGCCGCTACAAACGCCGCTCCGGCTTCTGCACAGGCACTAGGTAAGTTCATAAGGAAATTAATAACATCATTAACTAAATTACTAATCCAAGAAGTAGCCGTAGCATACGCTTCAGAAGCAAATGAGATAACTGCCGCTACGAATTCAGCACCCAATGTAATCATGTAGGTAGGTAAATTAATTAAGAGATTATAAATCCCATCAACCATAGCCCCAAAAGTAGTAACGGCAAAGTTATAGCACTCTGTAGCGAATGATACGACGGCAGATATAACAGCAGTACCAACTTGTACTGCAATCTCAGGCAATCGCATAATAATGCCTATAATAAATCCTACAGCCATACCAATATATGTTGGTAGATTTAACCATAGATTTACATAGGCAATTACTGCCGCTTTCAACGCATTAAACACGCTTAGCCCTATTGATAATAGGCCATTTATCACAGTCATAATACCAGATATAATGGCGCTCCATGCGGAACTTAAAGCAGAACACACGCTATCCCATATCGAACTTAGCACAGAACATACGCTATCCCAAACAGATGTTAAGGTAGCACAAATCGTATCCCAGTTAGTTACTAATAGGTATATCGCTGCAATAATCGCCATAATAGCAATCACCCAAGGCCCACCTATTAAAGCACTCGCCGCTTTGAAAGCACCCATTGCCGTTTCTACACCTTTAAATGCCGTAGTAATTGTAGTAATACCCGATGCCAGTTTTGTAGCAGTACCATATAGTAAGGCTAATTTCAATCCGTTTGTAACTACGGCCGCAATAGCATCCTTATTATCCTTCATGAACGTTACAACAGCTTGTAATACTGGTATCAATGCCGGTAATATTTGCTGGGCAATCGGTATAAATGCCTGTGCCAAGCCTAATGCAACCTGCGTAGCTTCCGCTTTCAGGATGTTCATCTGTAGCCATATTTCATGAAGTGATTTAGGATCTATACCAACGCCTTTAATTTGTGATGCGGCCGCTTGTGCATCTGCATAGTTTTCAAATACTTTAGTAAGCTCCAGGCCTTTGGCGCCTAGCGTTTCAAGCATAAATTCTTGTCCTCGGCCTTGCGCTACCGCATTTTGGTAACCTTTAGCCATTGCGTCCAATTGTTGGTTCACAGGCAACAACTTGCCGTTTGCATCAGTTAAAGATACACCAAATTGGCTGAGGTACCCCTGCAATGCTTCAGCACTTTTACCACCGCCGGCCAAAGTCTTATCCATTTTGGCAAAAGATTTGGCAGCTACTTCTACATCCACACCGCTTAAAGTCATAATCTTTTTAAATTGAGACGTCTCAGCAGTTGTCATATGTAGTTTATTGGACAATTGGTATAGTGCCTCGCCCGCATTTACAACGTTATCTATAATTGCCCCAATGCCAAAGCCACCAGCTGCGACCATAGCAAAATTGGCAAGCTTTCCTGTGACTCCGCTTACTGCGGCACTTGCACCTTGTGCGGCTGATGCGGCTCCTGCTAAAGGGCTCGCACCTCCCATTTTGCTGATTGCATTTTGGTGCGCAGTCTGACTTGCAAGATTAGACCTCAACTGGGCCTGTCTTTGTAACATAGAATTCAGTTTTTGCTCAGCGGCAATAGCCGCATTCCTGTCACTAACATTCCCAGACTTTTGCGAGACAGCTTGCAGTTTCCTGTATTGCGCCTGTTGATCCTTGATTGCGTTTGATAGTTTGTTGAGTTCCTGAGATGCTTTTGATACAGAGGAAGATAACCCGCCGTCGAGTTTACCTTTAATGGCAATCGCCATTTCTAAGACTTTATTGGCCATTATTTTCTCCCTTTCATCGCTTTATTCTCACGCTCGATACCATCACTAATGAGCTGAACGTGGACTATGAACTCATCCACGTCCAGCTCTCGAATAAAGTAATTCATCGGTGTGCTTGCATATTTACTACATGTGATAGCCCACTCGGTGAAATACCTTTCTAGGTCAGTTATTTTTCGGAATTGAGCAAAAAATTCTGTACCTCTAAGCACACTCTAGTGAACTCGGCAGCCGGAAGACTATAAATATCATCCACTTTACATCCACATGCAGCAGCCGCTACATGTGCTTGGTATGTCATGGATAATGCAGGAACTGTGATAGTTCTATCTTCATTTTTAGCAGATTTTTCACATTTAATTAACGTATAACCACTGATACCTGCAAATTGCAAGGAATGACCTGCTTTTACTAATTCAATACCAGTTTCAATACCAGTTTCAATACCAGTTTGTTCATGCGTTTCGTTCATAGTGTTATGTTTACTCATTAGTGATCGTCCTTTCTACAGACTAAATACCGAGTGCAGCACGAACATCGCCAAGGAAGTCAGTGCCATCAGAAATAGAATCCTTATATGCGTATTTATCGATTTCACGAACTACCTTGCCGTTTTGTTCTAATTTCAAATATGTGGTTTCGATTGTGTTCGTTGCATCAATAGTATTGCCAGATTCATATGTGCCGTTTTCTTTAGATTTAGCACGGCCACGAATAACAGCACGTGTAGGCACAATTACATATTTATCTTTACCGCTATCCCAACATTGGATAGCACCGCGTACTTCTAAGCGCACGCCACGTCCACCTGTAAGGCGGTGTGTAGTTTCTGTTGGAGTGTTCCAAGTAAGTTTAGTTTCCATAGAAGAGTAGTGCCCAATAACTGGCGCTTCTACTTCACCTGCTATGCCCACACCTTTCACAGTTTGAGTCATTACAGATTCACTAGGTAATTCTACTTTGGCAACACCTAAACAGTTGTCAGAACCTTCTTCATATACACGGAAGTCATTAAGTACTTCCGGCACTTGGTTGATAGATGCCATGATTAATTACCCCTTTCTATACTGTTTGAAATAATGTTTTAAAATAGGAAACATCGTATTCAGAAATACTTTCAATTTCTTGCGCTGGAATTGGAGGCGTACGGTATTTATGGAAGCGAATAAGTGCCATTCAACAAGTCTGTTGTAGGGTTTTCTGCTTCTTTAAATTCAATACGACCGCCCAAAATAAAGCCACGAGAAGTAAGGCCGTTAAGACGGATTGTTTCACTATCAAGAATTGTTTTGATATTACGTGGCAAGACAGGCATATCTACTTTTTGCCAATAAGTAAGGATAAATGTTTGGTCATCCCAATCATTGAAACGACGTACACAAATAAATGTATCCTTAACATCAGTTGTGCCTGGATATGCGCCTGTATAGTTGCCCCAAGATACCCAACCATTGATGTTAACGGCCGTCATAATACCTTGAGAGTTCAATAAGTTCGCTTGGGAATGCGTAAGCATAACTTCCTTGCCATTAGCCAGGCACAATCCTGTAATGTTCATGGGTTTATTAGAAGGGGATAGCGTAGGAATATCGCTATTAGATGCATCGCATTTACCCATAATACCCATAATGTGCGTAGACATATGGAACACATAATCGCCATTGCGAACCTTTGGCCAACATACGACTTCAGATTCACCTGTATAGCTATTACCTTTTTTCCATTCGTAGGCATCAGTGTATTTAACAACTTGCGTAGTATCGATATCAACTAAGGTTGTCGCTCTAAATAAGTTATTAATAACACGAGATTTTGCCTTCATAACGGATGCTACTGTAGGATTTTGAGAGAAACCAGGGGCAGCAATAAGCCCAGGCACAATACCGAAATGATGATAGATCGTATCAATCAATTCAAAGCCTGTTGCTTTATCGTTGCTATCCACACCGCCGATTACATTTCTATAATCAAAGTTTTCTACATCGAATTCATCATATGTGAGGTCCAATGTAGTTGCGGAATCGAATTTACCACCTTTGATAACAGAGATGATCAATTGATTTTTGTCATCAAATGCTGCCGTATAATCTGTGTTGGCCACACCTGTTTGACCGCCACTAGATACTTGTAGCGTATTAAGCAATACTGCAGCTTTTACAATGCATTTCTTGTCTGTCAATGTAGCAGTTGTTGTAGTGGATTTCTTATGTTTAGCAGGATCCAATACGTTAACAAATACGATTGGAGCTACGCCATACAATTTGAATTGTGCGTACATTGCTTCACATAATGTGAAATGTGTCCAATCTTCAGAATAGCCAAGTTGTTGAACAGCTTCTTCCCAGCTATAACAAATGATTGGCTTATTAACTGCTGCGCTAGGGTCTTCTGTAAGGTGCACTGGTGCAGTACCGAACACAATTGGAAGGCCGGCAGTAGTTTGGACAGGAGCAATTACAGAGGTAGCTTGCTCACTAGTTTTGACGCCATGATAAAAGGCCATTTACTTCACTCCTTTATAATTTTTTAATGCGTTAACATAGAATACATTTAATTGTGTGCCTTGTGTTCTCACATCAATCATTGCCTGATTGAGTTCGTCTAATGGCACAAATAAATGCATAAAAATAGGGTCTTCCGCTTCCGGCAGTGGTGCACCGTCGCTAAATACCATGAATTGGTTTAGCCGGCTACTGCGGAACGAAGGCCCAACATATACAACAGGGTTCATCGTTGTCTCCTATTCAATTACTTTATTATCCGTAAATATCTTATTTAGATTTCTACGAATAATTGGAATATACACTTCAAATTCAAGATATCCAACCCATTGAGGGTATGGTTGATCATCAGGAATTGTTGTATTAATGGTATTCTCCTTAATTTCATATTTAAGTGCTACCGGATTATCAGATAATAACCGCTCACGCACTACCTCTAAGAGGTGATATAGTCCGACATGGCCTTTTGTTAAGGCCTCGTCAAATGTAGTAACCAATACAGTAATACCTACCGTCGAGCTATCTGCATCACTAACAGAGTACGGACGTACTACTACTGCAGGGCATAACTTGCGCAAGTCCGCATTATTATCCACCCTTGGTAAGAAACCGCTCCATACTCGAATAGTGCTCGCGGTAACATCACTGGTTTCCTTTAGCTTGCTCAACTCATCCATGAGATAGGCAGCAATGCCGTCTGATACGTCTAATGGTGTCATTAGTTACCTCCTAACGCGCGCTCTAATTACGTGATATAGGCGCTTTTTATACATTTCCATGCCTTCCTTTTGCATGGCATTCATAACAGTTTCATTACCAAACATTTGCGGTAAGGCTGGTCCATATATCCCCTTTAATGGATATCGTTCCTTGCCTTGGCGTTTCATGAATATACCAGATGAACTAACAAAGCCATTTGGTACCTTTGTTTCTGTGCCCTTTTTAATCGACACAAACACACCTTTTCGCTTAAGTGATTTAATTTTGAAGTACTTTTGAGCGCTAGTATAACCACCTTTAATACGCATTTCTGTGCCGTACATTTAATTTATTGATAGATACACCGGACTTTACGACCGATACACCTTTAATGGCGTAGATATTACGTAGTGCTTGCGTACCTGCTTTTCTTGCGGTTGTTGCAGCACGCTTCGAGGCGGCTTGGCAGACACGTCGAACTCTATCTTCTTTTAATGTTTCCAGTGCTTTTTCAATTGTTTTCACTGCTACTTTTATCAAGTTCTAGCTCAACCATCCATCAACACCGCCTCTAGCTTCTGCTCTGAGTTCGATAGACACAAGTCCATCTTCTTCCGTTGCACTTTGAACGATGTACACATCACCATCTAATCGGAATACGTTCCCCTGTGATGGAATTTCAGGGATGTCCTTTAATTTGCAATGCACAAATACAGACACCCCATGCAATCCGTCATTTGATACGTGAGTAGCCATTCGATAGGAATGACTCCCTCGCCCGTTGGCGATTGGATAACCGCTTTAGCTACTGTGCCATTTAGATTTATTGCCCTTCTGCGTAACTCGTCTTACATTAAGGAATACATCATCAATATACGCTTTCTAGGTAATCTCTAAATACGCATTATTTTTTTCACCGCAGCTTCCGCATCAACTTCAGGTAATTCCATTTCTTCTTCCGGTTCATCAGGAACGACTTCCAATGGCTCTGGTACTTCAATAGGATCATCTTCAGCAGATTCAAACTTATCAGATTCAAGCAAAGACATCGCGATTGTTTTCTTTTTGATATCGACTACTTCGCCTTTACCATACATCTCGCCTTCGTGTGCTAAATAACCCTTTAATACTCTGATTTTCATAAGTAGGTTACCCCCTATTTAGTCTTAATAGTAGCCCAATCATCGATAGTTTCAGGAATCAATACACAACGGGAGTATACAGACAATGTTAATTCTTGTGTAGCCTTATTAGCGTAGTAGTAAGGAACATAAATACCTGCATATGTAGTGAATTGATTATCATCGTTAAGCAATGTTACTGCCGCATGTTGTTGACGACCACGACCTGGGACACCTAATACTGCCGCATCGTCACCGATAAAGGATTTTACTCTGCCTTCATCATCTTGATATGTTTCAAGATATGCATACACATCGATATTCAAGGACATGATACGGCCAACATATCGAACTTGTGGAGATAAGTATTCAGGCGCAAAGTTAAACATTGTCATGTTTTCACGATTAGGGATAGCCAACATTTTGTTGATAGCTGCATTATCAAGAATATATTTTTCAACATTCTTACCAACAACTAAAACAGTTGGCACGATACCTGCATTTTCCTGGATTTTTTTCGGACGCCATTTTCAAGTCGCCATAAATATCTGCTCCAGCTTGGTCCCATGCAGTAGTAGGTGTGATATCTTGTTCAAATTCAAAATCAATTTCATCAGTTAGAACAGTCGCACCATCATCAGCATAGCCTTCAACTTTACATTTACCAGTTGTAAGCAAATCGGCAGCCATTTTGTTTTTACGATTGATGATTGTGCCTTGCAAATAAGACAAATCTTCAGCTTGCATTTGTGCTGCACGTTGCGCAGGTGTCATTGTAGATACAATATTTTCCGCAAATGCGCGTTGGTCAAGTTGCTCAGGGTCAATTACTGTACGAGGGCCCATCATAGGCGCTTCATATAAAGCAATTTTAGAGCCGGCACGTTTAACATTTACACCAGATGCGCCACGAGATACAAAAGGCGCTAGAGTGCGACCACGTTTACGAGTTTCTACTGCGATTTTTTTAGAAGTTGCTACTGCTGGAACTTGTGGGAAGAAAGTATCAAGCAAGAAACTTGCCGGAGTTTTCATTCGTTCTACAGCTTGCATTAAGGATAATGTATCTTTGAAATCAATTGCCATTATATAGTTCCCCCTATTTAATGCTAGTTAAGAATAAGTGAGCGTCTTTAAAGTCCGCTTCGTGTTCATTAATTTTGTAAGCTTGATCAACTACCAATACTTCACGATTAAAGCGACCGGAAACATATACAGTCACTACATTGTGATCAGTAGTTGTAGTAGTATCCGCTACCACGATACCTGCAGGTTTACCACTTGCAATTTTTTGGAACGTGCCAGCATTATTTTCAAGAACTTGGCCACGTTTATATTCGCCAACTGCCGCTTTTACATTTTGAGTTAATACAGGCACACCGCCACCACCTAATAGGTAATCAGCTGCGACGCCATTTACTTGTTCGAAATACGCCATTATTTACCGCCTTTCTTAGCATTCGCAAATGCTACAACTTCATCAATTGCACTAGCTTTAGCTACTGCATCATTGGTTTCTGGTGTAGATGCACCTTGGGGTGCCACTTGATCCGCACCGGATTCCATTTGGTCGATAACCAATTGTCGAATTTGGTCGACTACTTTATTATCAGTTACAGGAATATCGGATACGGCGGAGATGAAAGGTGTTACTTCATCCACAGTTTTACCTTCTTTAACAGCCACATCTACTAAACGATTGATAACTTCATTGTCCCCTTTTAATGCGTTTAAGGTTTCAACACGTTCGCGTTCTGCTGTTACTGCTGCATTTTCCGCAGGTTCGTTTGTAGAAATACCGAGCAAACCTTTTAAGCTTGCCATGAATTGGTTTTCAGTCATAGGTTTCTCCTTACTTGTTAAAAATTGCTTGATTTTGGCTTCATTTTTGGCAGAATATTTGCAAGATACCTTATTTACGATAACCATACCGTTATTCATAACTGCGCTATCCATAATTGCCATATCTACTTCATCAATTAAGCCATAGGACTTTGCCTCGTCAGCTGTAAGCCACGTTTCATCATCCATAAGTGTATTTACCTGCTCAGGTGTCAAAACGTCGCTACGGCTCAAATAAACGTTGGCGATTGTCTGTTTAACACTTTCTAAATAGTTAGCCATTTTAGTTAATCCGTCTGCGTCAAAGCTATCACCTAGAAATACAGATGGATTGTGAATCATGTACAAAGCATTACTTGGCATGATTACCTTATCGGCCGCACATGCAATAATCGTAGCTGCACTTGCGCACAAGCCATCAATATGTGCTGTTACTTTGCCAGTATAAGTTTTGATCATGTTGTGGATGGCTTGCGCTGCGAACACGTCACCACCACCAGAGTTGATGCGCATTGTTAAGTCGTTACCATTACAACTAGCCAAATCACTTGCAAATTCACGTGGTGTAATTTCATCACCCCACCAAGAGGTATCAGAAATATCGCCATACAAAATCAATTCGGATTGACCTATACCATCTTGATTTACAAAATTCTTAACAGACCAGAATTTATTCATCCTCCTCACCTCCTTTCGCCTCAGATTTAGAGCCAACGGAAGGATTAACCGCATCAGCTAGCCCCATGCCATATTTCTCCATGAGTTGCTTTTCGAAAGCAAGTTGCGCAATATTTTCTTCAAGGTCTGTCCCTGTCATTTCGGCTGCCTCGCGTTCACGAGTGGAAACTCCATTCTCAACGCGAAGTGTACTACCATTCATATCCTTAACTGGGTCAAGGATGGACATAGTTGGTCCAAACCAATCAGCATTGCACCATGCTTTTCGAATTAATGGATCATCAAAGAAACCAGGCGCCGCTATTCGTCCATTCGCTACGGCTTCCATTAACCACACTTCATAGATAGGCTGACAGAAATCACGAGCGAACCACTTGCGACGTAGTTTATATTCTTCCCAAGCCTGTAGCATTGCTGCCCGGCTTGCAGAATACGAGGAGTTAAAGTTCTTCATCAGTACTTCGTAAGGCTAATTGAGTGCAGCACCTACTTGTTTGATGAGTTGTGTACTAAATACCTCAAACGTAGATTGAGCATTGGAAGCATCCACACTCTTAACATCTACACCTTTCGGTAAGGCATTTAATGTACCAGGCCCTAAATTGTATTCTGATACATCGACTACTGGTTCCGTTGGGTCATCAACACCATTGTCGGCCAACATATCATTTAACGAACCGGAGTTTGTAACGGCTTCCGTAAAGAATAAAGCAAAGTATGACTTAATAATCGCAGAGGTAAGTTCTGCATTTGTGTACCGATACACTTGCTTAAGTGTTTCAATGACTGGAGCTAAATAAGGCACCCCTCTGTACTGCTCTGGTCTAGTATCATTACTAATTTGCAGTACATTCGGAATGCTTGTACGCTTGCCGTATGCTTCAATTCTTGCCCATGTCGTTAACATACTTGTAATTGGTTCACCAGGGACTTGATTAGATACCCAGTATGCTACAATGGCGCCGTCAGTATCAATTTCCACGCCGTTCAGTATGCGATTTCCGTTATCCGAATTAAGTGCCTCAACTCCAGTTGGGTCACCTGTAGAGTACGTTGAAGTTGTGAGTGGATTACTTACACGATTGCCTTCAATTAATTGAAGACGCAATGTATACGGCATATCTGGTGTTGTTGGCTTACGTCTAAATACGGCGAAACTATCACCATCTGTGAGATATCCTTGATATGCGATACTTTGCATATCGTATAAATTATTTTTTCGATAAATATCACAGTCTTTTGAGTCTGCCCATAAGTCGAACTCTGCACGAACCTTACGTGACCATGCCCTTGCATCCTCCGCACTAATTCCCAAGATTTGAAATTTAGGTCTAGGAAATACATTGAGGCCTGCACCTACTGTATGAGTAGTGCTTGTGTTGATTGCGGCCGTGCCGACTGGTGTATTTATGGCTAAATCTGCGGATCTATCCCTCAAAGTTGATAGATTTGCACCAATATCAGCCTTATACCCCAGTTTTTTAGGGTTATATCCCTTTAAGGATTTGTTATTGTGTGAGGCTCCCCCCTCACTATATCCGCTATTTTTAGCCCTCGGAGTGCCTATTTTAGCGCTAAATTTCTTGTTTTTTCTCGCCATTTTAGCCTCCTAATCTCTAAAAACTACCCGTTTCGACCTGTTTCCACGCCCATTATCAGTGTCCATATCTGGTAATTTCGCGCCTCTTGCCACTAAATCATCAATCATTTTTCTTACTTCAGCCAAATTTGCCCTTGTAAGAGTACGATTTCCGATTGTATAGCTTTGCCCGGTCAATATTGCTTCCTCAGCTTTGACATACCATTCTAAT
>CYGL01000650.1_pt1 | contig 12168 bp, 20 predicted proteins | sample 485531 | NCBI WGS metagenome assembly CYGL01 (sample SAMEA3497897, study PRJEB9818) | human gut metagenome | reverse complement strand
ACTACAACTTATGCAAAATGAATTAGAATTTACAGAAGAGTTATGGGAAGATTTAAAAAAAATATACATGGAAAATTCTAATTTTAAAAATGAAGAATTAGAAGAAATAAAAAAATATAAACTTGACTTATGGTTAAATTCTCAAAAATGTTTGGAGTTAGGATTAGCTGATAAAATAGTGTAAAGGAATGGCATTTCTGTCATAGGGGGCATTATTATGAGCAAAATAAAGATAATATGTTTAAATGGAAGAACTGTTATAAAATGCCCTTGTTGTAATTGTACAGTAAGGGTTGAAGATTTAGAGAAAAACGGTGAAAAGGTTGCAGATGTGATTGTTGGTATCTGCCCTCAATGTTCGGAAGAAATAATAATAAAACAATAATTTAAAATAGGAGTGTAATAAATTATGGAAGAATTATTAAAGAGAAAGGAAAGCGAGAGTGATTTTGAATATAAAATACGTATATGTCTATTGAAGTTAGATAGGCAAATAAACTTAGACTGGTTTGAAATAGTTGAATTACTGGGATTAGAATGTAGTAGTGACCATTTAAGAAAATTGTCTTATGGGTATAAAGAATATCATGATTATATAGAACAAAATCCTACTGTTACTAGCGAAGATGAAAGATTGGCAGAGCTAAGAGATAAAATAAATGAATTAGAAATAGTAAAAATTCAAGTTGCAGATGAAAAGAGAATGCTTAGAGCAATACAAAGAGAAGAGGCTAGAAGAAGAACCTTGAAAGAAACAATATTGGATAGGGTAGATAGATTAAATCATGAAAGACCTATGTTGTCCAATGAAGTAAAAGAGTATCATAGTAAAAAGACAGAGTGTGTAATGTTAAGTGACCTACACTATGGGAATGAAACAAAAAGCTATATGAATTGTTACAGCACAGAAATAGCTAAAGATAGATTAAATCAGTATAAAGATAGGGTTGTTGGAATAGCTAAAAAAGATAATGTGGAAAAAATCAATATAGAATTACTAGGTGACCTTATAGAAAATGCTCTTCATGTAACTGCAAGAATAGATAATGAAAGAAATACAGCACAACAAGTAGTAGAATGTGCAGAATTAATTTCAGAATTTATATATAATATAGCAGTTGAAACCAAACTACCTATTGATGTGTATGAAGTAGACGGTAATCATGACAGAATAACTATAAAAAAAGAAGAAGCTTTAACAGGTGACTCATTTAACTATATAATAGACGCTATGTTGAGAATGAGATTACGTGAAGTAAAAAATGTTAAGTTTATAGAAAATACCTATAGACCAGATATTGCAATAATGAAAGTATACAATAAGACTATAGCATTAGTTCATGGACATCATGACAAAAAGAATAAATGCAAGAAATAATTTAAATGACTTTTTAAGAGGAGAAGAATATATAGACGTTGTTCACATGGGGCATTATCATCAATTTGAAGTTAATAGAGGAAACTGTATAATTAATGGTTCTGTTAAAGGTAGTGATAACTATTCTTTAGATTTAAGATATAGTTCAAAACCACAACAAATGATAGTTGTATATGGTGATGATGAAGAAGAGGTTATTCATAGGATTACTTTGAAATAGGGCAGGTGATAGATATGCGTATAGTTTTTAATTTTGATAATACATTGTGTGATAGTAGTTCAGCTATAATAAGTTTATACAATTTGAAATATGGCAAGAAAGTGCCTAATTATCTAGATGTATCATGGGATTTTGAAGAATTACCACTAATAACCAGGGAAGATATAAACGGTTTCTTTTGTAGTAAGGAATTCTTTGAATTATTACAACCAAACAAAGGAATGCAAGAACTGGTGAACTATTTATGTGATATAGGGCATGATGTAAAAATAGTATCATATTCTCATGGTGGTGCAGAACAATACAAAATAGATTATATTAAAAAACATTTTCCTAGGGTTAAGTGCAAGATATTGACCCACAGTAAAGATATGATACTTGACAAAAGAAGCGTAATAACTAAAGATGTTGATATTTGCATAGATGATAGTCCTGAGGCATTAGAGTTAAGTGATGCTAAAATAAAGATACTATTCGGTTACACAAAATACAATAGGAACAATGATAGTTTTGTTAGAGCCATGAATGCAGAAGAATTAAAAGAAATAATTTGCAACTGGAATATAATGCGTAATTTGGGTGTGTTTTAACACACTCTTACATATACCCTATCATAAGACAGGGTAAAATATTTAATTTAGGGAGTGTGTTAAATATGAGAGAAGAATTTAAAAATGAAAAAGAAACAGAACAAGAAGAAAGATGTGAAGAATTAGATACCGTATTACATGAAGAAGATGACGTTAAGTTTGAAAAGTTAGCAGAAGAACTAGAGAAAAAATGTAAAGATTGTAAAAATCCAGTATGCGAATGTAATGGGCAAGCACAAGAATTCATGAATGCTTTAGGCATAACAGAAGATGATATAGCAGGGTATTTAGAAGAAAAGGAAGAAGCAAAAAAAGAAGAGGAAGACCCAGAAGTATTAGCAAAGAGAGCTAAAAAAGTTAGTATACCTAAATCACTTAAAGATAGTGAAATTATAGCAAAAGCTAGAGAAAGAGCAATTGCAACAGCAGTAAGTATAAAAGTGTTTTTAGAAGAGGGGCTTGACTATGAAAGTGCTGTGGGATTAGGTAACAACATTATACAATCATTACTTCAAGAAGAATTGGGTAAGATACAAATAATAAACAATAGAAAAAACAATGAGATATAAGCTATGAAAGTAATAAATTATAGTTTGTGTAAATACACAAAAAAAGGTTGTTTTGGTGTACATGAGGTTTTACGAGAGTTTGAGTCACTAGATGATGCAACAGTATTCTTAAAACTAATGAGAAAACGGTCTAATGATATATATCATATATTGAAAATAGAGGAAAATAATTTTGAAATTTTAAACTACTAGAAACATTAAACCCATGTTGGTGATAGAATATCCTCACCTCACTACACATGGTAAAAAGACGTAATATAAAGATTAGTGATTGAGTTTCTTGTGTGAACTCAATCTTACATATAAGGTTGTGGGCTACACTCCTCTCATGACCTTTATTACATATTTTTAAGCTGTGGGGCTTCACTCCACCTCATGGCTTATTTACATACTTGAGTGGTGGGGAGTTTTAACACTCCTATCCCCACTGCTCTTTTTAAAAATTACATAATAAATAAATGTTATGGAGGTGAGCAATATGGCAGAAAAGAAAAGACCTATTGTAAAAAGGGAGAAAAAAGTTAAAGAAAAAGTTGAAAGAAGGTGCACAAGATGTGGAAAAGAAAAACCAGAGGATGAATTTTACAGGTCTTCATCAACGTTAAATAGAGATACTAAAAGAATGAGTGTTTGTAAAGATTGTGCTAGAGAAATAGCCTTTGAGTTTTATACTAAAGATGTAAATATAGTTCATGCTATATTTTGTGCTTGTAGATTATTAGACTTACCTTTTATTATATGCACAGACAAGGGTACAAATGTTATTCAAAACTCTATAAATAAGTTTGCAGACTATGATAAGACATCACCAGTATATATACAAAAGATAATGGGAGAATATATAAAAATTATAAACTCATTGAAGCAATACAATGGGTTTACATTCAAAGATGGAGAAGCAATGTTACCAATTGAAAAAGGTAATGTTGAAGAAGTGGTTGAAGAAAACGAGGTTAAAACAAGTAAGCTTGAATTGTCAAAATGAAGAGGACGTAATAAGATTATTACATTATGACCTTTTGAGAATGAAAATAAGCAAGACAGAAAATTCCTACTTTAACAAGATGGTAGATTTTTTAAATGAAGAATACTGGAAGACCCATTTAAGGTTAATTCGGTTATTGAAATTGTTAAGATGTATAACCAAATAGAATATTTAAATAATGCAATATCAACATTCACAAAGGACACTGGGCTGTTGGTTGAGAACACAGGTGCAATAAGAGAACTTAGTTGCAACAAAAAAGAACTTAAACGATACAGCTATGAAACTTGCAGAGGTAAATGGTATTAGTGAAAAGTTTAATACTAAAAAATCTGTTGGTGCAGGTACATTAAGCGGTATGATGAAGAAGCTTAATGAAATTGGACTGGAAAGTGCAGAGGTGAATTTGTTTGATATAAGAACAAGTGAAGGTATGCAACAAGTAGCAGAACAAAATGCTAATGCAATAATGAAAAGATTGATGTTGGATGAAAGTGATATGGCTGATATGTTGGCAGAAAGTAGAAGAAGACTGGAGACTGCTATAAAAGAAAAAGAGAGAATAGAAGAAGAATTAAGAATTCTAAAGATTAGACTAAAAGAACTAGAAGAGGAAGACAAAGAGCAAAATAATGAAGACAACAAGGAAGACAAAAAAGAAGAAGAATAAAAAAGGTGATATAATATGAGAATATGTATAGATTGTGGACATCAATTAAGAGGAGCAGATACTGGTGCAAGTGGTTATATAGTAGAACAAGAGGAAAGTAGAAAAATAGCACCTTATTTAAAGGAATACTTAGAAAAGGAAGGACATACAGTAAGATTAACTAATATTAATAGTGGTTATCCTAGTGTAAATTCATCTTTACAAGCAAGAGTAAGTGTTTCTAATAATTTTAGAGCAGACTTTTTTATAAGTTTACATTTCAATGCTGGTGGAGGTCAAGGTACTGAAACATGGATTTATTCTCGTGGAGGACAAGCAGAACAATATGCTAAAAGAATAAATAGCAAACTAGTAGGCTTGGGATTGAGAAACAGAGGAGTAAAGGTTGGAAATTTATATGTTATAAGAAAAACTAATTGCCCTGCTGTATTATGTGAAATAGGCTTTGTTGATAGTAAAGTAGATACTGATTTTGTAGTTGCACATAGAAAAGAAGTTGCAAAGGCTATTGCAGAAGGAATATTAAATAAATCATTAGGAACAATAGCTCACGAACCTGTAGCAGAGCCAAAACCTGTAGAAACAAAAAAACTAGTGTGTGGCAATTTGCAAGGTTATAATGCTGTATTATCTGGTGATGATTTCTATGTTAGGGACTCGAACGGAAATAAGACAGGAGAACTAATTGCTAAAGGGGCTAAAGTAAAAGTTTTAGATGTAGGATATACTAGACAATTATGTTATATAGAAATATTAGTCGGTGATAAAGTTAGAAAAGTTTATATTTCTAATGCAAGTAATTGTATAACTTATTTATATCAAGACAGATATAGTAATGGAAGTACTCCTGAGACAGTATATGAAACCTCAAGTTGTAATAATTCCATTGGTAGTATTGACCCACATGAAAAGGCTACTCCATTATACAGGGAGAATGGTGTTTTACACGTTGTTTACAACACAGACAAAGGTAAGAATACTAAAAGTGGTTATGTAAAATATAACGGTGGTTTTACAGAATTTTAATAATTTAAAATGGTGAGTTTATGGAAGTTGTTGTAATGAAATTAATAATAAGTTTATTGTTGGGGGTAGTTGCTGTGGGAACTGCATATGCTTTTATTGGCGTAAATAATCTAAAAAATAGAGCTTCTACAGAAATAGATAAGATTGATGATGAAAATACCAAACTACTTTTAAGTAATGCGTTAAATAGAGTAGATGTTTTAATAATAGACCAAATTGATGATTTATCAGACTTAATAACAAAAGAATTAGAAAATATCAAGAATAGTGGGAAAGTTCCTACATTAGAAGATATTCAAAACACTGTGGAAAAAATAAAAGATAGTACTATAGAAAATTTAGATACAGCAGTAATTACAGTTTTGAAAGAGCAAACTATAGATATAGAAGACTATGTTAAAAACATGGTTGAACGTGTAATAGAGGAAAACTTTATTGAAGAGTAATTTACTCATGAAATGCCAATCTTATGGGTTGGTCTACATATTATTTATTAAAATCCTATTTTATGATAGGAAATATGTTTCAATGGCATAGCTTATGGTAATATGAGCTTTTGTTTCTTGTAGGAATAGCTATTGATTTAAAAAGGAGGTGATGTATTTTGGACTTTGGTATGAAGAAAACTAAAAAAGAAGTATCACAAAGACAATTAGAGGGATATGAAAGATATGGCAAACTTATACAATGGGGCAGACGTAATCCTGTAATGTTTTGTGAATATATGATGGGTATAGAATTTATGGATTACCAACGTTACTGAGCTCTTAAGTTTTTATGAATAGTTGGGATAAAATGTTTACTTTATGGCTTATGAGCAGAAATGGCGGAAAATCGACATTAATAGCACCATTTACAATGACAAAGATGTTATTGTTTCCTAATTTTGAAAGTTATATATTATCTATAACTGCTGCACAAAGCCAAGATACATTCTCAAAGATGGAGAAGATAGCTAAGAAACAAATAGAGTCTTTTACTGGATTGACAGATTTTTATTTGGGTGAAGTTGTAACGGGTTCTAACACAGATGGGTTTACACACTCACCTGCTGGGTTTAAATTTCAACTGTACAATGGCAGTAGGAACACATCTTTAAGTGGTATGGAAGATAATATAAGAGGAAAAAGAAGCAATTTAAATGTATATGATGAAAGCGGATGGTTGGACGAGAACTATATTGTTACTACTGCTGCATTTACAGCACAAAATGCTACATTTAAACTAGGTAAAGATGTAGATAATACTACAATACCTAAGAACATACCTAATCAATTGGTATTTTGTTCTTCTGCTAGTGGCATGGATACCTATTTTTATCAACTATATAAGGATTATTCTAAGATGATGTTATTGGGTTCTAAAGACCATTTTGTAGCTGATATAGATTGTGATTGCATTCTTCATGCTACCAACCATGGTGTAGTATTACCAGTACCTCTTCTTACTCAAGATAAAATAGATGATGCTTTAAGACAAAATAGAGAGAAGGCAAGAAGAGAATATTATAATGAGTTTAGTGCAGAAGGTGCAGAAAATCAACCTATAAAAAGAGCAGTAATCATGAAAAACTCTGTTTTAAGAGTACCTATGTTATGTAATGAAGGTAACGAGAAAAGAAGAATAGTTATGGCATATGACCCAGCAAGAAGTTATGATGGCTCTGTAATAACAATTGGAGAACTTGTAGAAGATGAAAATGTTGGAACTAAACTAAGAATTGTAAATAGTGTCAGTCTAGTTGATATTGGTAAAAAGAATAAAACTCCTATGCGTACACCAGAGCAAGTAGAGTACTTGAAGAAACTTGTGTTGGATTATAACGGTGAAGGATATGCTGATTATGAGAACATAGAAAGAATTTTAATTGACGCAGGAGCAGGTGGTGCAGGTGTCAACATTGGTGACTATTTAATGCATGACTGGGTCGGTCAAGATGGTAAAAATCACAAGGGTATTATAGACCCTGTTTATAGTGCTGACTATGTAAGGGACTTTCCTAATGCTATGGATATATTGACTTTAGTAAGTCCTGTGAAATACAGAAATGAAATGTTCGATAGTTTCATAGAAATGTTAAATCTAGGACTTATAGAGTTTACAGAAGATTATGATATGAAGGGGTATTTAATGCTACCAACAGAAAAAGACGGGGAGGTAACCTATAAGAAAAGAAACTTGTCTTTTGAAGAGGAATTGGCATTAAAAAATATAGACTTTGGTAAAGAACAAGGAATATTAATGTCACGTTATGAGTCTGTTGGTACTGGGAATTATAGATATGATTTACCACCAGATAAAAGAAGAACCATGCATGATGACCACTTTTTCACATTAGCTTTATTAGGGTGGCATTTAAAAAATGTAAGGCACAAAGACAAAATGAGTAGTCAAAAAGGAAAATAATGATTTTAATAAATTGTTGTTGTTTAAAAATCCTAAAATGGGAAACAGGAGAAATGGGTTATTTTAATAGAAAAGGGGTGATAAAATGGAAGATGATAAAAAATAAATATGACTCAAGAACAATATGAAGAGTTTAAACAAAATTATCAGAACAAAATAATTGAGTTTGCTAAAAAGCTAGAGAATACATTAGCAAATAATGAAATAATAGCTCAAAAGAAAAAATTATTTTCAACTAAGTTTACACAAGATAATATAAATAAATATTTAGAAAACCCACAAAACTATGAACAACAATTAAGACAGTTATCTACAGTATTGATGACTTTATCTCCTCAATACACTTCTATATTAAATTATTTTATAAGTATGTGCAGATTTAATGCTATAGTCATACCTAATGCAAGTAAATATAGTTCTAAAGAGGGGCAATATGATTTAGAGAAACTTAGAAAAGATTATGAAAAAGCAATACTACAATTGGATAAATTAAACTATCAACATGAATTTTTAAAAATCGTTGAAGTATGTGTAAAAGAAGATATTTTCTATGGTTTAGAGGTTGAGAGTAAGGACAGTTATTTCATAAGACAATTAGATGCTGATTATTGTAAAATAACAAGCATAGTTGATGGGTGTTTTTGTTTTAGTTTTGATATGTCATATTTTGATAAATTTAAAGAATTAAAAGGTATAGAAGGAACAGTATTAGATACTTTTCCTCCAGAGTTTACTGCAATGTATAATGCATATAAAAAGAATAGTGATTTACGTTGGCAAGAATTAGACCATAATACAACAATATGTATTAAATGGAATGAGTCATTGCCTTTTGTGTTCCCACCATTTGCTGGGTTATATGAGGATATTGCAGACTTAAAGAAATATAAAAATTTAAACTTAGAAAAAAGTGAAATAGACAACTACAAACTTATTGGATTAAAAATACCTACAGTATCTAAACCAACTAAGCCCGACGAATTTGCTATTGATATAAATACTGCATTAACATTCTATAATTTAATAAGTACAAATTTGCCAAGTGGGGTTGGTGCTTTCTTGACACCTACTGATATAGAAGCTATTTCTTTTAGTGGGTCTAATGTTGGTAATATAAATGATATAGCAGAAGCAGAAAATAACTTATATAGTTCTAGTGGTGTTGCTGCGATAAACTTTGGTAAAGGGGTAAGTACCAGTGGTACAGCAGAGATAAGTAATGCTATAGATAGTAACAGATTGTTAAAACTATATATACAATTAGAGAGATGGCTTAACAAGAAATTTAAACTACTTTACAATGGTAAATTTAGTGTGGAAACTAATGAGGGTTACAGAGAATAATGTAGCTGAAGTAAAAGCTTCATATTTAACAGCATGTCAATATGGTGTTCCTTGTAAATTACAGTTATTAGCTTTAATGGATATACCACAATACTACATGTAACAAGGATTGGCAATTGCTTGAAAAATAGAAATAATATAACTTTTACGGAAAAATTGGAAGCCATTAAGTAGTAGTTTCACATCTAGTGGTAAACAAGACAGTAGTAGTTCTACAAACAAGGGGTGGCAGACCAAAGACAGAAGAAGCCAATCTCGATGAAACTGATGAAAAAGAGATAAGTTAAAATATTTGAAGAGGATTAACCCTCTTCTTACATAGTATTTACATAATAATAAAATGAAAAGAGGTGATAAGTGTGTTTATTTATGTGTTTTCTAGTGAAGAAGCAGACCTATTAAAAAAACTAGGCTGCCCTTTTATGTGCAAAATCAACATGGGTGATAAAATTGCCTTTGTTTTTGAAGACTCAAGATTAATAAATTTTTGAAAAACAAAATATTAAAGCACATAGAACAAATAAATTATATTTTGAGTAGCGGAGGTGAAATAATGAAAGACAAAAAATATTTAAATGTTACTTATAACAACTTTGAGCAAATTAATGAGGAATTTGTTAAATGTACTATATCAGTACTAAGTTGCTCTCAAGTTGCTAATGGTACTAAATTTGACAAGGAAAGTGTAGAGAAAGCAAAAGGAAGTTTAAATTATGTTCCTGTTATTGGTTATTTCAAAGGAGATGATTTTGCTGACCATGGAATTAGACTAGCAATAGAAGATGATGAAATTAAAGAAGTAGTGAAAACTGTACCTTTTGGGGTTTGTATCAAAGATAGTTCAAGATGGCAAAATATACAAAAACCAAATGGAGAATATGAAGAGTATTTAGTAGTAGACGCTTATTTATGGAGCAGATATAGTGATGCTATATCAGTAGTTCAAGAGAACAAATGCAACCAAAGTATGGAAATTTCTGTACAAAATGGTGAGTATTCAGAAGGCTGTTACAACATAAAAGAATTTTCTTTCTCAGCATTATGTATATTGGGGGAAAATGTACAACCAGCTTTCAATTTAGCAAAGATAAGAACATCAGATAAGTTTTCTAAAGATGAGCTTAAAGACGCTTATAAAGAAATGCTTGATAGACTATCTTATACTTTAGACAAAGCAGAAGAGCCAGTAATAGAAGAACCAGAAACACAAGAACCTAATGAAGAACCTATAATTGAGCCTACTGATAAAGAACCTGTAGTAGAAGAACCTACAGAACCAGTTGTTGATTATGAAGCAAAATATAATGAAGTTATCAAAGAATTGGAAGAACTAAAAGTATCTTATGTGGATTTACAAACATTACATGAGAAACAAACAAAGGAATTAGAAGAGTTAAGATTATTTAAACAACAAATTGAGCATGACAATCACGTTCATGAGGTTGATGAAGCATTGGCTCCTTATTCTGAATTAGAAGAAGTAGAAGGATATGCAGAATTAGTAAAAGATAAATATGAAGCAGACCTTGAGGAATTAATTAAGGATATTAAAATATTCTGCTTTGATAACAATATAGTATTAGGTAAAAAGAAAGAAAAGAAAAGTGCTAAAGAAAATAAAATAAAAATACCAGTAATCAATAATAACAAAACAGTTGACACTAACCCCGATTGGAAGCTTTAATGTCAAAATACAAAAAGAACAAATAAAAAGGGCAGTTAATGCCTATAAATAAAACAGTCCACAGGACTTAAAATGGAGGAAATAAAATGGCAAATAATTATTTTAGATGTGATTTATCAGCAGTACATGAAACTAATGCAGGAGGTAGAATTCATTCTGTTAGAATTAATGATGAAATGCCTAATGGAGTATTTGTAGTAATCGGAGGCTATGAAACTGGTTCTACAGAAATAAAAACAGTTGCAGCACCAAAAGCTACAGACAAAGAAATTGCAATAATTCAAAAAACCTGAAATCAACTATGATGAAAGATTTAAAGCAGACCAAGCTATAGGAGAATTCAGAAATGAAGCTAACTCAGTAGTGCCTGCAGTTATCTTATCAAACCATGACGGAATTGATTTATCACAAGATTACTTTGGAGCAACTGAACCAAAAGTTGGAGAAATTTATACAATAAAAGAAAATTTAGTAGCTGGTACCCAATTAGAAAAGAAAACTACTTTACCTACAAGTGGAGTAGCTTTAAGAGTTATTGGAGTAAAACCTTCTTGTATAGCAAACTTTGTAGTAGATAAAAACTCAAAATGAGAGCCAGAAAATTCAACTAATTCTAATTCATTTTCCCCTTCAACATAAACTCGTTTTGTCACCTAAAGCTAAGTTTCTTGTTTCTACAAATTGGTTAAAGAAAGCATCACGTATAGCTTCTCCATCAACCATAACTTGGTCTCAAAAGTTCTTCTATTAAATTGTAAACTTTCATTTTTATGTTGTCTCCAAGCTTGTCTGAATTCTTTTCTGCTGTAAGACTCTAAGCCTAATATTTTAAAAATTTCTTTTCTTATAGCTTCATCTCTGTCTGCTCCACTCATGTCTGCATATTCAGTTGGAATATTGTTTTTGTATACATTATAAATAACTTTTGCTAATCCGTTCATTTTGTTACCTCTCCTATTTTACTAAATTATTTTTATAAAGATAATTAGCCTATGATTACGACTTCTAATTGAACCATATTATATGGTTTAGGCATTCTTCGAGTTTTTATCTACTACAAAGGTTTGCTATACAAGAAGGTTTTACTCCAATAACTCTTAAAGCTACTCCACTTGTAGGTAAAGTAGTTTTCTTTTCTAATTGGGTACCAGCTACTAAATTTTCTTTTATTGTATAAATTTCTCCAACTTTTGGTTCAGTTGCTCCAAAGTAATCTTGTGATAAATCAATTCCGTCATGGTTTGATAAGATAACTGCAGGCACTACTGAGTTAGCTTCATTTCTGAATTCTCCTAC
>CYGL01000649.1_pt1 | contig 12176 bp, 12 predicted proteins | sample 485531 | NCBI WGS metagenome assembly CYGL01 (sample SAMEA3497897, study PRJEB9818) | human gut metagenome | reverse complement strand
AGGAGGTGATACTTTGAATAACGATGACCTAATTCTGAAGATGATATTAGATGAATCAGGTTTTACTGCTGGCATGAATAATGCTGTCAAAAAGCTAGGTTCTTTTGATGGAACTATCGAAAGAACGAGTAGAAAAAAGTGGCAGTTCATTAGGTAGTATTTGGAAAATATTTGCTGGTAGCTTTCTAGCCAGTGGAGTGACTAGAATTGTAGGAGCTGGTTTTGATCTAATTAAAGGTTCCATAAGTGGGGCAATTGATCGAGTAGATACGATGAATAATGCTCTACGAAATTTCCAAAACATGGGATTCAGCAACTCAGAAATTATGAAGAATATCGGAAAGAATGGGCTTTTATCTCAAGGTATTCAAGGACTTCCTACCGCTTTGAATGATGCGATAAGTCATGTACAACTTCTTGCTTCTTCTACTGGGAATTTGACTCGTTCGACTCAAATATTTAAAGCATTGAATGATGGGATTCTTGGGTTTGGTGGTTCAACTGATCAAGTAAATGAAGCTGTTATTCAGCTATCTCAAAGTTTCTCAAACGGAAAAGTAGATGCACAAACTTGGAATTCAATGATTAATGCTCAACTTGGTCCTACTCTATCTGCTATCGCTAAAAAGATGGGAATTACAATGGGAGAGCTTAAAGAAGGGTTATCTCAAGGTAAGATCTCTGTTGAAGAGTTCCAAAATCAATTAATAGAAATGGATACTAAAGGTGGCGGAGGACTTAAATCATTAAATCAAATTGCAAAAGATTCAACTAAAGGGATTAAAACCTCTATCCAGAATGCCAAAACAGCTGTTACTCGTGGTGTTGGCGAAGTAATAGAAGGATTAAATAAAGCCCTAGTGGATGCTGATTTAGGTGGATTTAAGGGGATTATTGATAAAGTTGCCAGTTCCATGGAATCTTTTTTGAAAGTAATTGCTGCAAATATTCCTAGAGCAGTGTCTTTTTTAAGTAATCTTTTTGATGCAGTTCAAAAATTTGGCTCTGCATTGAAATTCATGATGCCATTTCTGGTTCCTGCAACTACTGCTTTTGGCGCATTAATGTTTCAACTTAAAGGAATACCAACAATTATAAAAAGCTTCAATAATTTTAAGAATGCCATAATCGGTGTTGGAAATTCACTAAAGATTATGGGGGCTATAGCCGCCGCAAATCCGTTTGTTTTGATTGTTGGAGCCGTTGTTGGAGCGATTGCTGTATTTGGCTATTTTATGGCAACCAACGAAGAGGTTAGAAACAAAGTTATATCCGTTTGGAATGATGTAAAAGATTCCGTACTTGGTGTATTAAAGAATATAAAAGATTGGGGAATTGATACTTGGAATTCTGCTAAAGAAATGGCATCAAATGCTGTTGAGAGTGTCAAGGATGCTTGGTCTGGAATAAAGGAATGGTTTTCAAATACTTGGCAAGGCATTAAAAATGGAGCAACAGGTTTATTTGATAAAACAGTAGAAACATCTATGAATGCGGTTGATAGTGTAAAAAACGCATGGTCAAATACAAAGCAATGGTTTTCTGATATTTGGCAGAGCATAAAAGATTCAGCAACTGAAAAATGGAATGAAATTAAAGGTTCTATCATGGAAGTTGCTGGTCCATTGATTACAGGTTTAAAGAACGCATTCTTGCATGTCACTTTTTATTTAGAGACCTTATGGAATAATCTAGTTGAGATTGGTAAAAATGTTTTTGAGATTTTAAAAAATGTTATACTTACGCCAGTTTTGTTTATTACCTCCATGATTTCTGGTGGATGGGAAGAAACAAAAAACAACATGATTGGTGTATGGAATAATATTAAAGAAAGTGCTCTAAATATTTGGGAGTCTATAAAAAATATTTTGTTAGTTACATTACAAATATTTATTTTGCTGCGCTTAATATTTGGACAGGGTTCAAACTTACTTTGATAAACATTTGGAATGAAGTAGTAAGTCAAGCTAAATCAATTTGGATTAATGTAAAATACTTTTTATTAATCTTTGGATTGACATTAAGTATTTTGCTATTCAAAAATGGATTGAATTAAAATTCGGGATTATTCAAACTTGGATTGATTTAAAATATAATGCTATTACTACTTGGAACAATATTAAACAGTTCTTCAAAGATACTTGGCAGAACATTAAAGATATAGCATACAATACATGGATTTCTATAAAGAATTCCATGATCAATACTTGGAATAACATCAAGGAATCTTTCTGGAATATTGTTACTGGAATTGTTAACTCCGCTGAAAATGCATGGACTAATCTAAAAAATGGTGTTTCAAAAGCAATTAATCGGGTGAAAGAAATCTTTGATTCATTAAGGGAAATCAATTTATTCGAAATCGGTAAGAATATCATTGATGGACTTATCAATGGTGTAGTAGAAAAATGGAATGCATTGAAAAAGACTATTAAAGGAATAGCTGGAAGTATCAAAGATTCTATTAAGGGTGCATTAGGTATTCATTCTCCATCTAGATGGATGAGGGATATGGTAGGTAAAAATATTGTTCAAGGTATTATCGTTGGTATTGATAAAGAAAAAGTAAATTGGATCAGACAATGACTGATTTAGTGAAAACTCCGTCGGTTCAACCAGTTATTACAGGGTCTAATAGTCAACCAGTGGTACAAGCTAAACAAAATACATCTTCAAATGCAGTGAATGAAATTCACTTGCATTTAAATGTTTATGGAGATCTACCTGATTCGATGATTAAACAAATCGCCAAGAAGATGAAAACAGAATTGACGAGACAAATGAAACGAGATGCTGATGCAGTAGGAGGGACATTATATGCAACTTAAAAGAGGACAATTTTTTATCAATCAACATTATTCTTCTGAGTTTAACGTATATATTCAAAATAGGCCTGCCTCTGTTTCAGCTAGTCGTGTAATTGAATTGAGAGAACGTGAAGGCAATGACTCAATTATTATCGATAAAGCCTATTACAAAAACGTTACTAGAAAAATTGAATGTTATTACAAAGCACCATCGATTGATTTAGTGCAGGAATGGGAAGATCGAATTACTGAATGGTTAGATATGAACTCTTACAGTGATTTTATTCTTTATTACGATCAACAATATATCTATCAAGCTATAGTAACCGAAGCGCCAGAATTTAAAGGAACAAGAAAAACAGGGAACATAGTTCCATTTGAATTTACAGTTAGTCTTCGACCATTCAAAGAAAATTATAGTGGTCGTTTTGCTATTCAACAGATAAAAGCTTTCGAGTTATTTAATCCAGAGAAGTATGCTTCAAAACCGCTTATTAAATTGAGTGGTTCTGGAGATGCTTCTTTTTATATTAATAATGATAAATATGATTTGAAACTATTAGATAGAGAATTATATATAGATTCTAAACTAGAAGAGTCTTATCGAAAGCTAGATGACAATTTAGAACATCAAGATCATGTCACTTTATTTTTAGATTTTCCATTTCTATACCCTGGAAAAAATGAAATCAAATGGACGAATAACATACATTCGTTTGAGATAATACCAAGGTGGTGGAGAAAAGTATGATACCAAGAATATATAGTCCTACCGAGACAGATTTTTCTACGAATGGTTTAGGGATTTTGAAGGACACCACAAAATGTGAGATATATGAAGTAGCAAATGGAAAATATGAATTAGAGTTGGAGTATCCATTAGGTACTCGATTTGATGAATATTTTGAAAATGACTATCAAATAAAAGCAAAGTCAAATGATCAAGAAGAGTATCATATCTTTTTTATTGATGATAAAGATATTGATACCTTTTTAGATACCGTAACTATTTATGCCCAGAGTCGTACAAATCGGCTTGGAAGACGAGCGGTCACTTTTGCTGAAGTCGACTCTAAAACTGGTCGAGAAGCAATGGCAATTATTGAAAACAATATGGATAAAAAATCAGATATACGCTTATATTCTGATATTACAACTGTATCAAGTACAACTTTTGAAGCAAGAAATGTTTTAAATTGTATTGCTGGTGAACAAGGATCTTTACTTCAGTATTGGGGCGGAGAAATTAAACGTGAGCCTTTTAAGCTATCTTTATTAAAGCGAAGAGGTCGTGATAATATTGGCACAATCCGATATGGAAAAGATTTATCTGGGTTAAAAGTTAAGTTAGATTGGACAGGCGTGAAAACAAGAATTATTCCGTATGCTGATCCTCAAAGTGATGCAGGTACAACTAGCCGAATTTATGGCTCGCCAGTAGATAGCGAATATATTAATAATTATCCTGATGTATATACAGAACACGTTCAATTCACAGAAGAACAGGGAGTTAAAGACGTTAATAGCTTAAATAAAATAGCTAAGAATTATTTCAAAACAATTAATCCAGGCTGTGATAAACCGAAGATTTCTATTACCGTTGAGTTCGATAAATTAACGGACACCGAAGAAGGAAAAGAATTCGCTAAGATAAGAAATTATGGGTTATTTGATACGTTTAAAATATATCATCGAAAATATAAACTATATTTTGAATCGAAAGTTAGCGGTGTTCAATATGATTCATTATCTGAAAAGGTTTTGAAATTGGAAGCTGGGGATGCTCAAGTTGCTTTTTATCAACAACAAGCTGTTACTATTCAAGATAAATTAAAAGATTATGCTACGAATAATTATATGAGTAGTTTTAATGATTATGTGTCCTCTATGATTGCAGGTCAAGGAAATGCAGGCGGTTATGTAGTTTTATGGCCAAAAGAAAAACCTTCAAATATTTTTATAATGGATAGCCCTGATTTAAACAAGGCAAAAGAAGTATTAAGAATGAACAAAAATGGAATTGCCTTTTCTAAAAATGGTTGGAATGGTCCTTTTAATTCCGCTTGGACATTGGATAGTATATTCAATGCTAATTTTATTCAAACAGGATTAATAAAGGCAGATATCTTTCAAAACTCTTTTAATAAAACTGGAGATGTATTGAAATTAGTTAATGGACTACTTCAAATTTGGAATAACAAAAAGAAAATAATGGAGTTAACCAAAAAAGGAATGGAGTTTTGGAATTCTAATAGTTCAATTGGAACGATTGGAACAACTGATTCAGCAGGAAATCCATTTCCAAATGCTGTAACACCTACACCTCTTGAGGAAAATTCTTTGGTAATACGTACAAATGGCGATGGAAAATACATTTTAATTTCTCCAACTGCAGAAAAAGGATTTGTGTTATTAGGAAACGGAAAAGCATATTATTTCGGTGATTTAGATATTCAGGGAAAACTTACTGTTAGAGGTAAAGAAGTGATACCAGGACAAAATGGCGGTCCATCTGGCGGAGGAGAAACACCTGGTGGGTATCCTGATGAATTAAAAACAGATGCAGAAAAGAGAGCTTGGAGAATATACGATATTTTGTGTAATAACGGATTTACGAAACAATCTGCATGTGGAATATTGGGGAACATTCAACAAGAAACAGGAGGAACTTTTGATCCTGATACTGTTCAAATAGGTGGACCAGCATACGGATTAGTTCAGTGGGATGGTTCTTCATATCCTCTTGTTGGTCCAGCAACATGGGATGGAAAAGTTTATGTTCAAAACTTATTTAATGCTGCAGGTATTAAAGAACCAATAACGAGCTTAGATGCACAAGTTCGATTGCTTATTTGGACATTTACAAATGGACAATGGATGGGCGTAGTACAACCTACGACGGTTGATGGATTTAAGGCCTGTACTGATCCAAGACAAGCAGCATATGCTTTTGAACGAAACTATGAACGTCCGGCAGCGACACATCCTGAACGTCAAGATTATGCAGTTAACTGGTATAACAAATTTAAAGATTTAAAACCAGGAGGAGCTACTGGAGAAGCAGGACTAAAACATTTAGAGTCTTTGATTGGACAACGAATTGGCAATGGTCAGTGTTATGGCTTGTCTGCAGAATATTCAGGATATCTGGGTGGTTGTGGCATGGGTGCTGGAACAAAATATGGTTTAACTCATGTGATAGGAAATACTTCTGCAGCATCTGATATTGGTATTGCCTATGATTGGTCTGCTGTTGGTTGGAAAGTGATTCAAAACCCTAGATATGATCAATTAGTAGTTGGTGCAATTATTAATTGGGCAAGAGGTGGACAAGTGGGTTCATGGTTTGCAGATGGAACTTATGGACATACTGGCGTTATCCGAGGCTTAGCTAATGGTCGTATGCAAACTTATGAACAAAACACAGAGTTAGGTATGATTTGTGGAAAGTTAGATCGACAGTATTATAGTGCAAGTGCAATTTCTTCCATTGTCATACCACCAAAATAGGGAGGTGATTTAATGGCAAAGTGGAATGTCATATTAAGTACAACAGAACCCTATAATTACGTGGGGATGATTCAAGTTCGACAAGGCAATAAAAACACTGAAGTTATGGAAGCTACAATTGTCGAAAATGGTCTTCCATATGATTTATCAGAATGTAAGGTATATTTTGAATCAGTTGTTGGCGGAAAATATCCAGTCCAATTAGAAACAAAAATTGTGGATGCTAAAAAAGGGAAAATCAAATATATTTTTGATAAATATTCCATGCAGTGTTTGCATCGACAAACAGCCAATTTCATTATATTTAAAGGAGAAGACTTGATTGGAACAACTCAAGATTTCTCTTATTTTGTCATCAATGCTGTTTCAAAAACAGAAGGAGAAATGGGTTCTTATTGGCAATCAATTGAAGATTTAATTGCTGATATGACAGATTTTATTAATGAAAATAAAGGCGATTTTACGGACTGGATGAATGAAAGGAAAGAAGAATTTGATCGCTGGAGAGAAGAACAGGAGAATAGTTTCCAAGATTGGAGAGAAGGACAAGAATCAGATTACTTGTCATGGTTTGAATCAATCAAGGATATTTTAAAAACAATTGATCCTGGAGGAACGATGCTTGCGGAATTGATGGATGCGAGAGTGGATATTCAAGGGAAACGACACAATTCAATTTCTAATCGTTTGCTTGCAGATATGGATTATTTATTCGAAAAATTGAGAGAAAGTTTATTTACTATCGAATACGGTGAAATTGAAATGGTGGATGTTTTACAAGATGATTTATTTTCTAAGAATCATGAGGTAGAAAAAGTAGAAACTATTGAAAGTAATATATCCGAAGGAGCATTAGTCATAGCCACCATTGATGATGAAAAACAAAATGTATTCACTCTTGAGAAAAGTTGGGGTGATTTGATGGTTAAAGTAAAGAGAATGATGGAAACTGATGAATCTGGTGTTAAACGTCAATTTATGCCAATTACACATGTTTCTGCAGTTTTAGGATTAGAAAAAATGATATCAGGACAATCAAAAGTTCTTTCGGTTAATGGTAAATATGGTGCAGTCATTTTAACGAAAGCTGATTTAGGATTAGAGAATGCAATTACTGAACTACCTTATGCAAGCGAGACAAGCGATGGTATTCTTACTGCTGAAATGTTTCAAAAGATCGTAAATGGAGAAGGTGGAACATATATTTTGCCGATTGCTACTCCTGAACAATTAGGAGGTATAAAAGTTGGGGAACTCTTAGAAGTTACTGAAGAAGGTGTTTTATCTGCAACTAAGCAAACAGACTTCAATTTCTCTGAAGAATTAAAGGGAAAATTAGAATCTCTAAAAATATTAAAAGCAGGTGCAAATATATCAATTGCAGAAGATGGAACAATTAGTTCTACAGGTGGTAGTGGGACTGGTGGTGTTAATCAGTCATATGTAGATCAAAAATTCCAAGAAGCTGTAAAACAAGCAGAAAATTACACAAACGAAAGAATTCCAAATTTTACTTTTGAAAAAATCGGGGAGGTATAGAAAATGACAGATATCGTAAAAATAAAACAAAGCGGTGTACAGGTTTATCCACAAACTCATTGGAATGCTATAGAAGGCAAACCAACAACGGTGAAGGGAGATAAAGGCGATCCTGGCCAAGCAGCAACAATTACCATAGGAACCGTTTCTAGTGGTTCAACCGCTTCTGTTACGAATGTAGGAACATCATCTGCAGCTAGATTTAATTTTGTTTTACCAAAGGGAGATAAAGGTGATCCTGGAATAAATGCCACAACTACAGCTGTAGCTACAACTACAGCAAATGGGTTGATGTCGTCCGCAGATAAAACTAAGTTGGATGGAATTGCAGCTGGAGCACAGAAAAATCCAGGTAATGCTACAACTACGACAGCAGGTTTAATGTCAGCAACTGACAAAGCTAAACTCGATGGATTAGCCAATATTACATTTGAGAAAGTGGGGACGGTTTAATGGCTGATATTGTGCAATTAAAAGAAAAGGGCGTTCCTAAGTATTTGAAAACTCATGCCAAAGGAATTGATGGTGTGGAGGGTGTTTTAGTAAAAGCCACAGGTAATGAAACGGTCTTAGGAACGAAAAATTTTAAAGACGGATTGCAATTCAATGGATTGCCTGTGCAAGCAGGTATGATCGAGCGAGCTATCACACTAGCTGATCGAAGTGATACAACAAACGTAACTGATGTGAATGGAAAAATAATCAGAATCGGAAACATCGTATTTCTTACTTTTAATTTTAAATGTGGCACATGGCCCGAAGGATCAGAAACTCGTTGGATTTTAAGAATCCCAGACGGTTATAAACGCGATCAAGGCTATCCAGCGCAAACCGCGCTTTCACTAGTTAGAAATGCAAGTCAGCCAGCGGATGCACGTGCATTCATTGATCAAAGTAGCATCATACAAGCCAAATCAGGTTCAGGTAGTTCATATATTTCAGGTATGTGGATCACTCGAGATCCTTGGCCGGCTTAACAGATTACTAATTGGAGGAAGAGTAAAATGAAAACAATTTATAAAGTATTATATCCACTAGGTTACGAAGAACACGAAGTAGAGGATAATTTCCCAACTGGTTTACCTTTTGTAGAAGTTCCACCTATTTTGTTTGAGAAGAAGGAAGATGAGACGGATGAAGCTTTCGGAAGAAGACAACAGTCGCAATTCTTTAACTTCACTGAAAATAAGTGGGAAGAAGCAGTTACACAAGATTATTCAAAAAAATTAGAACTACTAGAAAATTTATCTATAGGTTTACAGGTAGATAATGCTGCATTGAAAAAAGCAAATGAAGAGCTTACTACAAAAGCAGAAGGACTAGCACAAATTAATTCGAAAACCATGCTGACATCCCTTCAAAACACAAAAGACATTGCTACTATCAAAGAACAACTTGACGGAGGAAAATAATATGTATTCTTATGATGATATCAAGATGATGTTTGACTGGAATTGTTTTACTGCTGACCAAGTTCGACAATTCGTTCCACTATGCATTACAGACGAAGAAGCAGAAAAAATTATTAACAATGAAGAGAGCGCATCTTAATTGATGTGCTTTTTATTTTGATTCAAGGAGTTGTCACATGATTAATTTAGGGGAATGGGGAGCGATAGCAGGATCAATAACCGCTATCGTTTCTTTGATTTTATTAGTAATAAAACCAATTACTGCATCTTTCTCGAAGATTACTGAGACTCTTTCAAAAGTAAGCCACAATTTAGATTTGCTGACTAAAGATTTAGAATCGAGCAAATCAGATCGATTGATGATTCATGAAGAACTAAAGAAACACGATGAAAGATTAGATACACATACAGAAAAATTGGTGGAACACACGCAACAAATCAAAACTTTGTTTAGGGAGAGAAGAAAATGAATAATAAAACGTTCGAAGTACTAAAATGGTTCGCACTGGTAATTATTCCCGCACTAGCTACTTTCGTGGGGTTAGTTGGTAAAGCGCTCAATTGGCAGTACACAGATATCTGTGTTGTCATCATTACTGGTTTTGGCACGTTTTTAGGGAGTGTGTTGGGTGTATCAAATCGAACCTACAAAATGTTCTCGGCTGAAAGCGAAGAAGGAGGAAACAAATGAAAAAGAAAATTACTATTACTGCGATGAGCCTGTTAACGGCTCTTTTTTTATTACCCATTAATACGTTTGCTTATACTATTAATGACGAGTATAATTTAGCGCCGAATCAAGGAGACTCCAGATTAGCAATTCCTAACAAAATTATTTTGCACGAAACTGGAATAGATGCACCAGCAAGAAACGTAGCCGCCAACATGAAAAATAATTATAACGGAAGCAATCCTTATACTACAGATGTTATTGGTGACGGTGGGATTGTTTACCGTGTGGGTGAGCAAGGATATGTTTCGTGGGGAGCTGGTAACGCTAATCCTTATGCGCCTGTACAGATTGAATTACAGCGCACATATGATAAAGCATTGTTTGAAAAAAACTATCGAGCTTATATTGAATATACAAGAGATAGTGCAAAAAAATATGGAATTCCATTGACTCTTGATCAAGGAACTTCTTTATTTACAAAAGGAATCATTTCTCATTTGTGGGTGACAAATTATGTTTGGGGGAACCACACAGATCCATATGGTTACTTATCGCAAATGGGAGTTAGCAAAGAAAAGCTTTCTTATGATTTAGCTCATGGATTTACCGATGAAAATCCAACTACTTCAGATGATAAACCAGTCATTGATCCAACTAGAGCAGGTGCTGCAAATCCTACGCTGACAGATGGAACAAATTACGCCCACATTGATCAGTTCGGAGAAATCGAAAACGCAAATTTGCATGTAGCTGGATGGCACATTGCTAACTATAAATACGAGTATATCTTCATTATGGATTACAATACTGGGAAAGAATTAGCTCGAGTAAGAGCTGATGGAATTTATAGATCAGATGTAAATCAAGCTTATAATACTTCTGGAAATGTTGGTTATCATGTATCTTTCAATATGCGTAATTTTCCTAGTAAGAAAGTCTATGTAATGATGCGGGCAACGAATGATCCAGAGGGAAACACTAAAGGCGGTGCGCAAGATTTCCATGACAAACGTTGGTATTTAAATATTCCTAAACGATAAAAATAGCTCCTCGTTGAGGAGCATTACATAACTATATTGACAACTATAAAAATTATTCGATAAAATAGTGATGTTGTCACATATCTTCACTATCACTCATAAATAGTCACACTCCAAGATATGCGATAACAGGTTTGTTGCCACACCTTCTACTGGTTGATTGTTTATGGCTTTATGTGGCAACAACCTGTACTCTTAGCTCAGTTGGTTAGAGCAGACGGCTCATAACCGTCCGGTCGTAGGTTTCGAGTCCTACAGGGTACATAATTTAATCTATTTGATAAAAATAAAATTCAATAATGGTATAATAAAATGTCGGCTCGTCGCTTCCACAGAGATTTTCGTGGGAGGAGGTGTATGATTTGTTTGAATTCACTTTGGAGCACGTGCTCTTGCCATTGTTAATTGGTTTAACTTTGGCATTATTTAGTCATTGGCTAGATAAACATTAGAGCCGACAATGGCGCTTACTGTTTCGCAGCGGTAAGCGTCTTTTTTTGAAAAAGAAAAAACACAACGTATTCGCAGGTACGTTGTGTTTATGGTGTATATTTGTTTAAATTCACTTTCAATTATTATTATACTTGTTAAATAAATTGTGTCAATATAAAAGATATTTTTATACGTGTACTAATCTATATTATCCTTCCGGAATATATAAGTTAGTACACATAAATTATATAAGGAAATTTACTGTTATATTGCCATCTGGAAATACTATTATGTTATCGATAATTGAACGCCATAATGCATTTTTTTCTTCTTCCGAAGATTCTTTATAAATTTCATCGAATTCTTTTGATAGAATAAATTCGACATTTTTTATATCTATTTTAGCTGGCTCTACTTCAATTTCATTTAATTCTTTCATTAAAGCTTCTCGATCTTTTTTGTATTCCTCTAAGTCTATAACTTCATTCAAGTAGGCTTTCTTCAATCTATCTAATTTATTCTCAATATTTTTCTTACTATTTTTCTTTTTAATAATCTTTGGTTGTTTTTTTGAATAGTTTATTTGTATTTGTTCAAATTTTTGTTTAGTAGCTTCAAAAATATAACGTTCTAAATTTTTTTCGTAAAAAGCGCGCTTATTTGTGCAACGTAATTTATTATTTCTTCGTTTTACACATCTATAACAAGTCCTTTCGTATATAGATTCTGTACCGTCTTTTTTCTTATATCTTGCTTTAATAGT
>CYGL01000648.1_pt1 | contig 12243 bp, 17 predicted proteins | sample 485531 | NCBI WGS metagenome assembly CYGL01 (sample SAMEA3497897, study PRJEB9818) | human gut metagenome | reverse complement strand
ACCATTAACGGAAATGTCGAGAGTTATTACAACTGTAACTATATTATGTATCAGAACACAAACTTCTCTAATAAGTGGTTCTATGCGTTTATTAATAGGATTGAATGGGCAAGTAATAGCAGCACTCGCTTGTATTGCTCTACAGACTGTATTCAGACTTGGTTTTTTGATATAACATATTATCAAAGTTTTATTGAAAGACAACATAGCACTACAGATACAGCTGGGGACAACATAGTTCCTGAACCATTTCAGCCTAGTCAGCCTTGTCAAATGGTAGCAAGTTCCACTAACTACTTACCGTCAAAGATTGGTGTATTCGCTACGTGTGATTCTAACGGTGGTAGTCTTGATGGAACTAGAGTTAATGGCATTTATACAGGGGCAAGAATGATTTCTAGTTCACAGGATGTAGGTTCTACAAATGTTCTATTAAGAGGTTATGTCGAAAATGGATTAGCCACGGGAATAGTAGCGATAAAGAACTTACCAGATGTAACAGAGGGCGCTACAGAAACGTCGAAAAGACCAAGTACTGTAGATGGTTATGTCCCTGTAAACAAAAAACTTCTTAGCGGTGCTTTCATAACAGCGTTTATATCTTGCATGGGGCAGTCGATAACGTTTAATCCTGAGTTTTGCACAGGTGATGTTATCAGGGTTCAGCGTTCTTTAGATGAAATGAGCGGCAGTTTAATGTTGAATGTAGTGAACTATGCTTTTCATAACGTTGCGCCCGGTTTGCCAAACAACGTTATGGCTCTTAACATTAAATACCCGGATGGAACATGGGCATATAATAATTATCAAAATGATTACAATTTGCACAGTGAATCAAATGCCATGATGGTAAGGCGGTTAAGCCAATATCAAAGTGTTGGTTCAATATCGAAAACCGCAGATACAGTTGGTTCCGCCTTTAGTGGAATCATGAATTTTATTTGGACTTAATTTTGGTGGGGCAGCTGGTGCAGTTGGGAGAACAGTAAACAACGCTATTGAAGCAGCAAGTTATGCTGGTGGTTATGACGAAATTACACAGCAGTTGCAAGCAATTTCTGAAAGTTACAATGCTCCTGCAACAGGTGGGATAGCTAGTTCAAACGGTTATTTAGCTGGTTCAAATGGGTATTTGCTGATTGGTTATAACGTTCCGCCTTATCAGCTTGCACAGATTTACGATAGATACCTTACGGTGTATGGCTACGCACAGCAAACGTATGGTGTGCCAAATTTGCACGCTAGAAAGACATGGACTTTTATAAAAGTAAACGATTTAAGAGCAAGTGGCGCATTTCCAAACGAGGATATGTCTGAGATTAGGAAAGCATTTAGCAAAGGTATTTTCTTCTGGGATTATTCAAAAGTATTTGGTAATTTTGGTCAAGATAATACACTGTGAGGTAAGTTATGGCAACATGGGATGAATTAATTCAAAGTTTCTCAGATGGTGCAGGGATTCTTACTATCAAACCGAAATCAGCTAGTTCTTACAAAGATGACGTTGATTACATTAAACGTCACGCTGCCCACCCTGATATACAGTTACCGAATATCCCCTTCCCTTGTAATAATCGCGATTACTCTGTAATTGATTTGTCAAACAGTGGAAAGACAAGCTGGGATTCCGTTAGGGAAGAACTCGCAAATTACCCTGCCGTGTATGCCAGCATTAAAGGCTATCCTGCAAATGATTGGTATTATGACCTAAAGTACATTTCAGATAAGTCTGGTGTTCCAATCTCACGTATTAAAGAGTTGAATCCAGCAATATTTGCAAAATGTAACTAGATTAAATACTAGCCTAGAGAATGAGTACATTCCTCTCCTGCTGAAAGAAGAACAGCAACCACCTGAACCTGAGCCGCTTACAGATTATTATGAATCGGACAGCGATACCGATTGCTATTATTATCCAATCAAGCCTATGGATGAAACAGATAAAGGAAGAATCCCCAAAGGATACCGTTTACCATTCGTCGAAGATTTAGGCATCCTAAGTGATGGCCAGCACTGGGCACACGTAACTATATTTAATCCCCCTGCTGATGTCTATGTTATAGTTGCTGAAGGCATCGGGCATTTGGTTCTTAGTGGAGACCCGAATCCGCCTGTTCCTGACCCGCCTGTTCCAGCAAGCAACGACTTCACATTAGCAAACAATGGTAGACCTTTGCCAGCAGGTTCTTACTACGTTTCACAGGAGTTTGGTAACGCTGGCCACCGCGGTATTGACCTTAGTACACGAAAGACGCCGGGAATTCCAGTATATTGCGTACAGGCTGGTGTGGTTTCTGCTTTGCAATCGTGGAATGGTTCAACGCAAGGTGCGCAGAGTTGGGGTAACATGGTTTTGATTAACCATGGCGTTACAAACGGAGTAACATACACTACACGATATGCACACTTGGCTTCACTTCCCAATTTGAATGTTGGGCAATCTGTAGTTAAGGGGCAGCAGTTTGTCACAGCTGGTGCAACTGGTAATGTAACCGGTATTCATCTACATTTGGAAGTAACAGCAAATGGAACCCTTGTTAATCCTAGGAATTACGTTCCTATCTAAGGTGGTGATAACTTGTACAATTATGATTCAGAACTTCCTAGTTTACATAAGAACGACCAATCGTATATGGACTATTGGTATCGACTTAAAGGTTTAGCAACTACAATGTTTGAATGGAAAAGGTTTACCGGAGACTGTTTCAGAGCGGTATTTGGAAGATTGCCTTTTCTACTTCGGGTCTGCGGTATTCTTCTATGACGACGCTTTAGGTTGGTTAGCGTTGCAAGGCGCAAGAGAAGGCGTCAACGTTTACAATGACCCTACTAAAATCAGACCTATTAGTGCTGTAAAAACATTCGATGCTTATGACCTCGACGATTGTGTTCTTATTAAGAACACTTGGGATATGTTCCCTACTATTGTAACAACCTCTCGTTACGCTGAATCCCTTTGGGATATTGATGTCAGTCGAAATGTCAATATTAAGGCTCAGAAAACCCCAGTATTGATTACTACGGATGACAAACAGCTTGTAACGATGCAAAATGTTTACAAAAAGTACAACGGAAACGACCCTGTCATATTTGCCAACAAAAACACTCTTGACCCTAACTCTGTTCGTGTTCTCAGAACCGATGCACCGTTTGTGGCTGCACAGTTACAGGATATGAAACTAAGCATTTACAATGAATACCTTACTATGCTTGGAATTGCTAAAGCTAACCAAGATAAAAAGGAACGATTTGTAACTCAGGAAGTTGAACAGTATGAACGTGAAGCAAACAGTATGGCAAATATCTTGCTTACACCGCGCAAAGAAGCAGCTAAGCTAATGAGCGAATTGTCCGGTTACGAAATTACCGTTGACCTTCGCGCAGATGTCGATACTGCTTATCCGTTCTACGCTACGTCCGTTTCCGAATCTTCTGCTGTACAGACTATTTCCAGTGGAACGGTTCGTAAGGGCACTGCGTCCGGTTCTGGTTCACCTAGAAATCCTGATGCTACCAATTCTTAATACAAGTTGAGGTGATTATATGGATATTAACACTCTTGAGGGTTTTGAATTTATGGAAGGTGATTGTAAGTGTCATCTTGCTTACGGTTTGGCATCTACAATTAACGATACCATGGAGATTCATTTGGCAGTCGAGTTTGACGAAAACAAGACTATTGCAGGTGGCTCTGGTATTACTCCCTTTAGGTTCTTTGCACCCGACATTTGTAATCCTCAGGTTAGCATTTGCCTTAATCAGGTTCCTGATGCATTAAGGATTACGGACACGCTTAGCATTGAGCTACATAAGGGAACTATGGGTGTGAAAACTGCGGTTCACTTTAGCAATCAAAGTGCAACTGCACCTAACTACAATATCGTTGACGGTGATGTTTACATCTTTAGTTTCCTGTTTAAACTTATGTAAGGGGGTGCTATCATGGCTAAGTATACCATTGAGTTAGATGCTCTCCTCAGGACTGGCTATGACATCGGCCTTAAAAGATTACCCTATCCCCAAGTTTCGCTGATGAAGCATGGAGAAGGCATTTAAACCATAAGATTATTAACCATTATCGCTATAGGGAAATTGGCAACACAGCGCCTGACCGATGGAAACTCTACCTTAATAACACGATGAACGAAATCATGCCTATCAAGAACCTGATGTATGAAGCCTTGGATACTAATTGGAAGTTCAACACAGGTTCTGACTTTAGTGAAGTAATCGAAGAAAATAGTAAACTAAACAGTGCTGCAACAGGAAAGACAAGCGCAAATGCAACAGGTAATAGCTCAAGCAATGGTTACAGTTTGCAGGTTAATTCCGATACACCTGGCCAGTTGCTTAATGTAGAATCGGAAATTGAAGCGAACACTTATGCAAGCAGTGCAAGCAAAAACAAAAGCATTGCAAGCGGAAACACGCAATCCGACTCCGCAACTAGCAGTGAATCGAGTGGTAACACTACAGGCGAACGTAGCCTTACTAGAACTAAGAGAGGTACTCCATACCGTTCTAATGCTTCTTTGTATAAAGAATATATTGAAGACAATCAACAATGTCGATATGGAAATTATCGACGTGCTTGAACCCTGTTTCATAGGTATATTTTAAGGAGTGATTCTATATGATTATTGGTATTATGGATTCTAAGATTACCATTAAGAAGGAAACCAGCTTTACCCTTAACGATTCTGCGCATATTCAGGGTTTGATTACCCCAAGTGCAGTTACTCAGGCCACTGATAAGGTGCTGGCAATCCTGCTGCCTGAGAAATATGGTTCCACCTTTAAGGTTAGCATTGGCGGCACTCAGGTTGATGCTATTTGGGATGATACCGATGGAGCATATATTATTAAGGCTGCTCTTACTGCCGAAGATTTGATTGTCTCTGCCGATTTGCAGCAGGTTTAAGGAGTGATTGCTTATGGCAAATACACCAGCCCCGGCAGATTTCAGTCTTGCGGTACAGGATTTCCCTGCTATTGAGCCGTATCTGCCTATTTATGGTAAGTTCGACCTAACCACCTACATCCAGGGAGCGTCTGATTACGAAATTATGTCCTACCTTGTTCAATGCTATAATAACATGGTAGATGGATATAATAAAGTAGCAGAACTTTCAAAAGACAATGCTAGTGCAATTTCAGCCTTGCAGAAGGCTGACAAAGATATAAATACACGAATCGATGATGCATTAAAACAAATTGAGACGCTCATCGACAATGATACCATTGTGCAGCTTGTAAAACAAGCCATTGACAGTTGTATCAAAACTGTGTTCTTCGGTTTAAATGATGATGGATATTTTGTCGCATATATTCCAAGCTCTTGGGATTGCATCACATTCGGTACAATTATGGATTGCGACAGCGAAAACTTTGGCCGTTTGACGCTGGAATATTAAGGAGGGTATAAATATGACTAATTGTAACAATGGAACTACTCAATATATCGGAGCACGGTACTGTCCCTTCGTCATATGGGAGGAATGGAATGTTGACACACAGTATGGTGCCATGGATGTGGTATTGTACACAGACGGAAACAGCTACACCGCAAAATGCTATCCGCCTAAAGGAACTGCCCCCAACTAACGCTAAATATTGGGGCTTTGAGTGCGCAGTTTAACCAGCAGTTGGCAACTATTGTCGGTCAGCAGGACAAAAACACGGAGGACATTAAAAATATTAAATTTCACGAAAAAGTCACTCCACAAATGTTTGGTGCTAAAGCAAACGCAAAAACATTTAGTGATGGATATTGGAGAGATTCAAATGGTAATGTAGCGAACGACGACACTAAGGCTATTCAAGCAGCAATTGCATATGCAAAGGCAACTAATGCGCAAATTTATTTCCCAGCTGGTAAGTATCGTATTACAGGTCAATTTGTGATTGATTTTAACGGATGCACGATAAACGGAGAAAGTGAATACAATACTGTTATTTGCCCAGACAGTGGATTTGTAGGTACATCTGTTTTAATTGTCAACCCCGCTTATTCTAACAATGCCTTGCAAAATTTTACTATAAAAAATTTTACATTTGATTTTATGGCCGTTAGCGTTCGCGGGATAGAATTTGGTTATCTTATTTATGGTTGTGAATTTAAGAACCTGTATTTTACGCATGCAACAAAAGCATGCATTATGTCAATGCACGGAAAAGACGCTAGTGAACAGATTATTTTTGATAATTTGCAGTTTCACACATTTGGATTAAAACTTTCCGAACCCTTAACCAGTTTCACACAGTTGCACGAAAGCGTTTTTAAAACCTGCAGATTCTTTGGAACTATACAGCAAGAAGTTGTACAGGAATACCCGCTATGCCTTCTCGACACTCCGCAGGGTATTACATTCATCGGTTGTGATTTCTTTTATCAAACAGGTGTTTCTTGCATAAAATGTATTTCTAGTATTAACGGCACAATTCAGGGAGTATTCGTCTATGGATGTACCTTTGAAAACAACCAAGGAGACTATATTATGCAGGTGCTTGGTGGAACATCCACGAATGAATATGCCACATTTATCAATTTTAATGCAAACCGCCGTAATTCAGGAACTTATAAAATCAAACTTGAAAAATGTTTCAAATTGCTCTGTTAATGACCCTTGGGTTACTGTTGATATGAGTGGTTCAGTATATCACAGTTATTTCATAGCTAGAAAGGGCACAGAACCTACTAGCTATACTGATAGCTTTTTTATGGAGTGCGCTAACAACGGCGCCACTATCTATAATAAAATTCAGATGGATGGTGATAAAAATGTAAGCCTTAGCAATATTGGCCTTTCTATCAATGACAACGAAAAAACTACTCGATTTAGAACTTATGGCGGTCTTGGAAGTTTAGAAAATAATAACGGACGGATTTTGTTTAATGAAAATGGAATTTATATTAAATCCTTTGATACTTTGCCAGAAAACCCCTCTAGTTATGCACGCCAGCTTATTTGCGTAGATGAGAACGGAAAGGGTAACTTATATATTGCCTTGCAGACCTCAGCTAATATTTGGGGCTGGGTTAAATTAACAACCTAATAAGCATACCTCCATAAATAAACCCTGCGGTTAATTCCGCAGGGTTTTATTCTATTTCCACAAGATTTCTCTTATGGAGTCCATATCTTCATATTTTAATAATATAAACGAAATATTTTGATAGACTTTGGAGGTATCTGTGTATTCTGCGATGTATTTCCTAGAATTAGAAAGCTTCATAAAGACTAACTGCGGTTGTAGATGGTATGTGCTTTAATACTGCCCTTTCTACGAGCCACCTTACGCTATGTCCTTTAACCGTTCCCGAGTGCGTTCTAAACAAGTTAGCCCTACATGCAGCAGTTTGACACCTATAATCCGGCCCCAACCAAAGCATTGGGTTGGTACGTCTACCATTCAAAATCACTTCTAAGTGAAGGTGCGGCCCTGTTACGTTACCTGTAGCACCCGTTATTCCAATTTGCTTACCATAGTTTACTCTATCCCCAACCTTAACAATAATACTAGACAAATGTGCATATCTGGTAACTATGGTTTTACCCTCATAATCTTCGTGAGTGACCTCTACCATGTTTCCGTAAGATTGCATTGACTTAACACTAACTGTCTTACCGTCCCAATGCTGAACCCTAGACACGACACCCGGTTCACAAGGAAATAGGGGCATCTTATTACATTTAATGTCAATACCATTGTGGTTAGTTCCATCTGAGTAAACCCACGCTTGGTTGATTACAATATTGCCCTTTATAGGCCAGAAAAGTAAACGTTCATTATTTGATAGAAGCATTATCTAAGTCCTCCTGTTCATGAATGTATCTAAGGTTAAGCAAATATGCCTTACAAACATCAAGATTAACCGAAACCATTTCATAATTCTTTTCCTTAATGCATTCTCTCACCATATTACTGTAATTTGTTAAATGCTCGTGCATTAGGTTAATAATCTGTTCTTTTGTCATATCAATCCTTCATATTCTTCATTGCTTAAAATAACGTACATACAATCACCTCAAGTAATCTGAAAAGTAGTATCCTCCAGAACGATACCACCATCAACGTGTTTAGGTATAAGTTTACCCTTGTAAACAGCACCAACCTTAAAATTATCAAACGTAACCTGTTTGTGGCAAACCTTTGGCATACCGGCACAAGTTACTTTTAACGATAATTCATCTTCCTTAATCGTAGTTCCATCACAGCCATATTCGATATACGTTTTTGCCCTGAGGAATTTCGCCTTTACAAATGTCGATTCATGTTTCCATGCCCCTAGTTCGTAAGGGTCAACCCACAGGCCATCAGGTTCATGAAGTCCTGCTAAGTGCAGGGAATCGGTGTCAGCATAAGCAAACCTATCATAAACAGCCTGAGCAGACCTTATCGTTACATTTCTAGCATAAGCTGTCACGAAACAGGCTACCGGAATGTACACAGGACTTCCTAACAGTTCTCTCACCTCGTTTGTAGTGAACTATTCCATCCTCAAGCACTGGGTATTTGCCTGTTCCATCAGTGTTTGTACCAAACTTACCATAAAGGTTATTGTTCATAAGTTTAGCCAAGGCGCGCTTGCTAGGGTTATGATCTTTTGCAGCGTCCATTTTTTCCTGATTCCAGTGGTCGATATATTCGTCGAACAAACCTATTTTCTGGTGAAACTTCATTCCGTCTATTGGCCTATAGGTGATTACATTATAGTGGTCAAAGAATAATTTGAGGTCAACACTCGTGAGAGTTAGTTCAACAAGTTCACCCCTGCTGGATTCAAGATAATCCGTAGGACTAAAGCTAGAGAAATTATTCTTAACCTGAATTGTCGGAAGGTAGTCTTTCTTAACCTCAAACTCCGCAAATAAGTGTTGGACATACAATGGCATTTCTGGGTCATCTTTGTATTTTCCTTTAAAGTATACAGGTTTTCCCACAGGATAAGGATTGTTGTGGTCACGCATTTGAGATGGATAAAGGGAGTTTACATCCAGGACTATACCCTCTTTAACAATCTTACCCTTATACTTAGGAGAACAATACACGAAACCCCCTTTGTAGGCTTTACGTATAAAAGCATCCTGAGCAGGAGTAACCAAGGGGAACAGTTGCTGAAAGTCAGTCTTGTTCTTTAACGTTGTCTTGTAATTATACAGTGCATTTGAACCTATAGTAAGTTTGGACATTCCACGCTTTAGCATATAGTTCAATGCCATTGCCATTATTAAGGTATCGTATATTACATATTCTTTTTCTTCGTCAGTTAATACATGACCAACTGGTCTGTATGCTTTGTAGTCAATCTCTAGTTTCCTTATCTTCTTTCCATCTAACTCTAGGTCGAAATCTTTGGCTATCTTCTCCACTTTGAACGGCAGCAGCTTTAAGCTATCGTTAATCTGTACAATAACTCCCTTGTGAAAGCAAATTGTAATGCGGTAAAGCTGCCCCATGTCAGACATAAGGATGTTAAATGTTTTCGGCTTCATCTTCTTTGTCGTAAGAACATGCTCATAGCCGTTCTTCAACAGATAACTAATAAGGAAATCCCCATCAAACTTTAGGTTATGGAAGAACCCTTTACAGCTGTGTCGTGAAATCTCCTGAATAAAAGATTCCATATCATTTCCTGTGGTAACATCAGAGTAGTTAAAGACATTAACCTGCGACCACGCCCATACACGAGTAGGAGACTGCACTAATGTCTCAAAATCCCAACTGTATGTTAGTGGTATCATAAGCGACTACACCCAAACTCCAAATTCAGTATTCCAACTTAACCCTAATGTATCCATGTATTCATCTATTTCATCTGTGGATGGCAAGCCAATTTCAGTGTCAGAACCATACTTAAACTTATCCTATCTTCATCATGGCAAAACTTATCACTCGCACATTTGTCACGACCAAGGTCAAGTATTCGTATCTGTCCGCAGATGCACAGGGTATTCCTGTACAGCAAGAAGCCGTAAACTCACATTGATGGTGAGCACGATAAGGAGAGTGCTCTTAAGGTTATGTCGAAGAAGCTGGGCTTTACTCCCTTTATCACTGAGTTGAGCACCGAAGAAGAAGTTCGTGGCATGGAAGTTATGGAGTTCTATGCTAATTCTAAGCCTGTACAGCGTCTTGCAAGCCAGCAGAAAGATACTGAGTAAGCATTAACTTTAACAAAACAATACTTTACAAAATTAAAGGAGAACTATTATGTCTGACCTTACTCTCTACAATCCTAACTCTGATGTCGTTTCCTCTATCTGCACCTTCTCTGCTAAGACTCCGGCTGAAATGGCCAAGTTTTACAACATCGTCTCCAATCCTGAGAAGCGTTTGCAGGACATCGTAAATATGACCATTGACGTTTGTGATTCCTATGCCGAAATTGTCGAGGTTAAGAACGAGCTTACTGGTGAGTCGGAGAAGGCACCTCGTGTTATTCTGATTGATAAGGACGGTCATTCTTACGTGTCTGTGTCCAAGGGCATCTATAATGCCATTACTCGTCTGTATGGTCTGTTTGGCATGAAGCACTGGGATGTCCCCATTCCCCTTAAGGTTGGTCAGATTACCAAAGGTAGCAATCGCATCCTGACCCTGACCATTGACGAGAAGTTCTACAAGTAATTAACTTAATTAGGCGCGTGGTTAGTCTGATTAGCCATAGCAAATGAACAATAACATACAGGATAAGATGTATGTCGCGCCTTTAGAAAGTTGGTGATTATATGGCAGAGTATGCATTGTCTAAAGAAGAAAGGCGAGAGCTTAACAAAGCCCTCGCCAGTTTTCGTATAACGGAACGGAAAGCAAGAAAGCAATTAGGAAAAGAGTTTACTGATTCTGTGTTACCTAAGAAGATTGGAGAAATCCTTAAACCACCGAAGTATGTATCAAATGGAGAAGAACGAATAGGGGTAGCCAAATTTAAGCCTGGGTCTAGTGAAGAACTGCAAACTCTTATTGCTTATTATCAGTCTTATAATGTAGAGAGTTTCCGCAAGTCAACTTCAGCAGCTGAAGAATTTAATGTTAATCGCGGTGACGCCATGTTATATCAAACAATTCGTGGGGAATTCCAAGCTAAGATTAGCTTGGATATAGCATCCAACGAACAGTATAAGGCAATGGAAGTTATGCAGGCTAGGGCGGGGCTTATTCGCAAAAGCGACATTGAGATTCAGCCAGCACACCTTAAGGAAAAGACACTGCAATCAAGGCAAGCAATAAATGCGTTGGAAGCTAGAGATAAGACACGATTTAAGGAGCTGCTGGCAACACAGTACAGTTACGGAACACTTGGTAGGCGTTCACAACTTGATGATAGGTATATTGACAATTACATTGCATCAGCTAAAAAGAACAACCTGTACCAAAGTGGGACTAGAGTACGCCTTAGAGCAATGACGCATGACCAGTTACAAGCATTTGCCAATGATGAAGATAGGATTAAGTTTAAGTATGGTTCTGACACTGAAATTGGCTTGCCATCCACAGATGAAATAGATGAATACATGGATACATTAGGGTTAAGTTGGAATACTGAATTTGGAGTTTGGGTGTAGTCGCTTATGATACCACTAACATACAGTTGGGATTTTGAGACATTAGTGCAGTCTCCTACTCGTGTATGGGCGTGGTCGCAGGTTAATGTCTTTAACTACTCTGATGTTACCACAGGAAATGATATGGAATCTTTTATTCAGGAGATTTCACGACACAGCTGTAAAGGGTTCTTCCATAACCTAAAGTTTGATGGGGATTTCCTTATTAGTTATCTGTTGAAGAACGGCTATGAGCATGTTCTTACGACAAAGAAGATGAAGCCGAAAACATTTAACATCCTTATGTCTGACATGGGGCAGCTTTACCGCATTACAATTTGCTTTCACAAGGGAGTTATTGTACAGATTAACGATAGCTTAAAGCTGCTGCCGTTCAAAGTGGAGAAGATAGCCAAAGATTTCGACCTAGAGTTAGATGGAAAGAAGATAAGGAAACTAGAGATTGACTACAAAGCATACAGACCAGTTGGTCATGTATTAACTGACGAAGAAAAAGAATATGTAATATACGATACCTTAATAATGGCAATGGCATTGAACTATATGCTAAAGCGTGGAATGTCCAAACTTACTATAGGTTCAAATGCACTGTATAATTACAAGACAACGTTAAAGAACAAGACTGACTTTCAGCAACTGTTCCCCTTGGTTACTCCTGCTCAGGATGCTTTAT
>CYGL01000647.1_pt1 | contig 12247 bp, 13 predicted proteins | sample 485531 | NCBI WGS metagenome assembly CYGL01 (sample SAMEA3497897, study PRJEB9818) | human gut metagenome | reverse complement strand
CCCGATCAAGTCGTAAAAATGTGAATAATCAAAAATTTCTAATTTTTTTTAAAAACTTCGCAAAAATGTTTGACAAATCTTGAGAAGTATGTTATAATGACAACAAAAAAAAGGAGTGTCAAATATGGAAAAGTCTTATAGGTTTAGGATATATCCAAATGAAAAGCAGCGTGTGCTAATAGCAAAGACTTTTGGTTGTGCAAGATTTGTGTATAATTATTATCTTGATAAAAAGATTAAGTTATACAAAGAGAGTAAACAACTACTTGGTTATAGCACTTGTTGTTCTGATTTGACACTTCTTAAAAAAGAACGGAGTGGTTAAAAGAAGTAGATGTTTGCGCCCTTCAAGGCCACGACTTCTTGAAGAAACTATCAACAAAACTCATTCGAGAAAACGATATTATCGCATTAGAAGATTTACAAGTAGAGAATATGGTCAAAAAACCATAAACTTGCAAAATCGATAAGCGACGTATCGTGGAGTGAGTTTAGGAGGCAACTTGAATACAAAGCCAAATGGTATGGTAAACAAGTTGTTGTAATAGATAAATTCTTCCCAAGTAGTCAAACTTGTAATTATTGCGGATATATCAACGAGGAGACAAAAGACCTTAAAGTTCGTGAATGGATTTGCCCTCAATGTGGTAATGTTCACGATAGAGATATAAACGCAGCAAAGAATATCTTGAACGAAGGTTTAAGAATATTGAATTGTTAATAATTTAAAGCATATAAGAACCGCAGGGACTGCGGGGTTAGCTCGGCAGATAAGAATTCGCTGGAATTCTATTCCCGAGAATTGCGCGATTTTAGTCGTGTGAGGTTCAGGAGACGGCGAAGTGTCGACCCGTCAGAAAGAAAATCATAAACGGATAATCTCAAAACGGCATAGGAGATTTGTATGAGCGAATTGGAAGAAATGCTTAAAAAATTATATGGTTTACCGCCTTATGATAATTGGTCGAATATTTGTTACGGCGATGGATATTTTGCTAAATCTATTGAAGACAAATTTTCCAAAGAAGAAATCAAGCAAGCAAAAAAGAAATTAAAAATTTTTTAAAAAACCTCAAATCGCAAAATAATTTTTTGGAGGTTCCTTATGGAATTCAACAGTATTTACAAAAATGGCAAACCCGATTACTTCTTCATCACGATCGAAAGCAAAGAACGCCCGTTCGTTCAGCCGTACTTCATTGTAACCGACATCGACCACAAAAAGCGCGGGAATATAACTTATATGGAAGTTCTTCAAAGCTTCGGTAATTTCACGACTTATTACGGAAAAGGTCGTCACGGATATGGTTACTCGTTCTCGGCTGACATTTACGGCGAACTTATCGACATCATCGAAACGTTATACAAAAACGATTTGACGGATAAAGAAAAAGAAGAGTTACGCAAAATCAACACTCACGACGAAAAGGTAGTTCTACTACGGAAGGATTACTTGCGCACTTAAAAGAGCTGAATGAAAAGGCTCTTGAGAAAAATGGAAGAAGATGGGCTTATAACCCATTTTCTTCTAAATAAAATTGGAGGTCTATTATGACAGCAGAAATTATGGAATTTATCGGCGTAAAAACGCTTGACAAATAAAATTAGATATGTTATAATAAGCGTGTAAGTTGGAGGTAAGGTTATGGCAAGTTTGTTTATCGCAGATTTCTTTTTGACGGCAGGTGTCATTCTTGGAATTAAAATTCATATGAAGAGAACAGGCGAAAGTTTTCAAGAGGTTTGCTCTAAAATAAAAGACGCGATTACGCGTAAATAAGGAGAAAATATGTTACCCGAAAGTGTTAGAGAAAGAGTTGTCGAAGAGCAAAACGAACTTCGTGACAAAATCACAAAACTCGCGTTGTTCATTTATTCCGCGAAGATTGAAACTGTTGACAAAAAACAGGCGGGGTTGCTTAAAGCCCAGCTCCATGTGATGGAAGAATATGACGAGATTTTGACTGAAAGGTTGGAACTCGACTAAAAACTCGGTGCCAGATATCTTGAGCAGTGATAGCCCAAAGTTGGTTAAATACGGAAGTGCCCAGCCGAGAAAATGCTCGTCGCGGCGACTGCGACATATAAAAGCCGTAGGTATAGCGCCACCGTTAAGCGCGCCAGTTATTGGGGTCAACTAAAGGCGGCGGCTCGTTAAGCCGTGTAGCAACCCCATACAACCATTAGGTGCCAGATACGCGTGAAGAAGTCATAAAGCTGGTTAAATATGTGGTATAGCAAGCCTAATGAAGTTATTAACTTGAATTAGCAAGTATAAAGACTAATTGTGACTTGGGGTATCAATAAGAGCCACCTAAAGCTGAGGAGCGTCGTAAGTCAGCCATGAAAGTTGATGGTACTAGGCTTTCAAAATTAACTCTATAATTGCATAGCGGATTATAGATAAGGGTGCAACGCCAGAATGTTGAAACTTAATGCAGTACGTAAGAGACTGAGAGTTTACTGAGAAACAGAAAATCTCAAAGCTGTAAAATTTGATAGGTGCTACGAAACAGTGCCGAGAAGTTTGATGTTTGAATCATTTGAAAACTTTTTGGAAACGAAAGGAGCTGTAGTAAATGGAATTTGATAAACAGCCTATTAAATTATTTACCTCGTGAGAGCGAGCGTAAATGGAGATGCTAATATCTCTTAGAGTTTGAGCAGATAACTCTTTAAAATGCTCGATTTATAAATAGTGGTGCTTCAATACCTGTTAGATTCATTGTAGTCAAGGTTAGATGAAGTTGAAGTTAAATGATTACACGCAAGTCTCAAGCCACTATTTGCTGCATTAAAGGCGGCTACGGAAAGATCTGACCTGCAAAAGGTTGGACTGAAACTCGCTCGTTATATACGGGAGAGCATACCCATTATAATGTGGGTTACGGACGAAGCGAGTAGAATCAAATCGTCACCTAACATAGTAATGTGTTAGAGATTAAAAATCAGAATAACCCGAATGGTTTGTCTTTTTCCTTAGGTGTATGTAAATGTGGAAGAAGTTTCTACCTGAAGTACAAAGGTGTAGGGTTATATATATGCCCGTGTTGGTGCGATTATGAGCTGTTCGATTCGGTTCGCGGGCAAAGTTACCGTTTGCTTGAAAACGGCGAGGAGCGCATCGTTATAAGGCGCTGAGTTTTCGTAAATGTACTCTCAACATACGCAACCCCAACCAGATATGACTGGTCTTGATAGATAAAACACGAATGCGCTCAGTCTTGCGTAATGGCAGGCTTAAATGGGGTTGTATGGAAAGTTGGCAGAGCGGCTAAATGCGGCGGTCTTGAAAACCGCTTAGGCTAAATACCTACTGGGGTTCGAATCCCTAACTTTCCGCCAGTCCCAAGATGATAACTTGGCGTTGTCCACAAAATAACTTGACAAAGTTCACAAAGTGTACTATACTTAACTTATCACAATCAAGTATGGTGAAAGCCATCAAGCATCTGTTGGGTATGCTTTAACAGGTCTCATCAACCAACCCAACTTTACGGAAGTTTACTCAATGTTGGCAAAGAGGACGATTTGCTAAATCGTTAGGTCTTCGTAAGAAGGCGAGCAGGATCGGCACCTGCAACTTCCGCCAGTAACGTTATACGGATGGTCGCTGTGTAATGGGCTTGCAAGCTTAAATTTCACACGCCTCTCACAGAAGCGTACCACGTGAAATGACCAAAAGAAGAATGTGGGATAAATCCCACATTCTTCGACATTGCCGAGTGGCGAAATTGGTAGACGCCTCGGAAAGACGAGGATTCATGGGGAATATGGTGTAACGGTAACACGGCAGTTTGTGGCACTGCCATTCAGCGTTCGACTCGCTGTTTTCCCACCATTAAAATGAACAACATGTAATAGGAACATATGCGGGGTAAAGTGCATTTGAGTAGCAAAATCCTCGTTAGCTTAAAATCTGGCGTCTGCTCATATGGCTGAAGGAGCCCTTGTTGTCTTCGATATTTAAGGAGTAGTGACCTGGCAAAGTTGAAACGATACATACAATGCCCGTACCAATACGTATTGGATAAATATCAAAGCGTTATCGCCCTACCGATACGTTAAATCGGGGAATCTGTATTAGGGGTTTACTGAGACTCTCAAATCATTTAATACGGTAAATGAGGTGAGTAGATTAAATTCAATAAAGCATTCTTTGAATCGAGGGTTTGGATTGCGGTGAGGCTACAAAGACCAACCAACGGTGTCTTAGGGTAAAGTAGAAGAGATTTGTGTTTTATTGAATTTTAGTTTAAAAACAACGGAATACGAATTTGTATTTCGAAATCGGATTGGCGTTTATTCGTTAAAGGGGTGCACACTCAAACGCTATATAGGCGATTAGCACAAAAGCAGTGCAGCCGACTTTGACTCGGCTTACGTTGGAGCGTTACCAGCATCGCCTGCCATTATGCCGCATATACCTTCATACGGCGGGGAAGAAGGAAGAGAAGGTGGAGTTTGGGATCGTGCGCACAAGTCGGCACCCATCGAGGCAATTACTTCGGTTAGGCGTAAGATTGCTACGTTTTTACGAGTTTTTCGGTGAATAAAACTCGTATTTTATCGAGGTGTAGCTCAGAAGCAGAGCGCTAGTTTTGGGAACTAGAGGCCGTGATGGCAGAATTCACCACTTCGACCAATACCCTGCGGCAGACATTATATAGATGTTATGTACAGTCCGAAGTTATTGGCGGATAGAGAGGGGGACTCTTGGTGCACAAAGAGTGGAGCGAGTTACAAACCTTGATATAAACCCCGTAGCCTGGATGCTGAATTAGCTCAGTTGATAGAGCAGCCGCCTTGTAAGCGGCAGGTTAAGAGTTTGAGCCTCTTATTCAGCTCCAAAATATTTTCAGAAACCGTGTTATTTTGCTTGACACGGCTTCTTTTTTGTGTTATAATAACCATATACAGGAGGTAGTTATGGGAAATTTCATTTTAGTAATGGGTTTGTCAGGGAGTGGAAAATCATATTGGGTAAACGATGTTGCCGAGGACGAGGGTATGGTTATTTTATCGAGCGACGCGCTTCGAAAAGAATATTACGGCGATGAAAGCATTCAAGATAACCCCGCCTTCATATTCGAGCAAATGCGTATAAGAACGTTGCAAGCATTAAAGGAAGGCAAAAACGTTGTTTACGACGCGACTAATCTCAGCTCGAAGCGTCGTAAGGCGTTGTTGAAGCAATTACCCAAAGATGTTTATAAAATCTGTCATTGTATTATTACGCCCCTCGAAAAATGTATCGAGAACGATTCAAAAAGAGAAAGGCACGTTTCGGAGCGCGTAATTATGCGGCAGTTGGAGCAATTCGAGGTGCCGTGGTTTGATGAGGGCTGGGATACAATTTTCGTGATAAAACCATTTGGCGACGCCCCGTTAAAAGTCAATCTCGATGTAATGCACGATTGCCAGAAATATCACAAAAACGACACGATCAATAATCATATCGCAAGGGTTATACAATCGGTCGCATTGAAGCCAAATGTTGAAAAAGATGATCGCGACGTTCTTCTCGAGGTAGCGAGATTCCACGACATCGGAAAACCGTACACAAAAACCTTCTATAACAAAAAAGGAGAGCTCGGAGAAAACGCTCATTATTACAACCACGAAAACGTGGGCGCTTATTTGTATATGGTTTCACATGTAGAAGGATCGCGCTACGAAGATAGAGAAAATATGTATAATGACCTTTTTCTCGCGTGGCTTATTAATAACCATATGATTATCTGGAACAATCAAAAGAAATATAATTCGTTTAACGAACATATCAAATATTTACTCAAAATATTTAATGAATGCGACAAGGAGGGTGCTTAATGTTTGAATTAGAATTAGAGAAATTTATACAAAGTCACGCGAACTGGCGAGAGTTGCTTCAACAACCGCCATACAACATCGTCATCAAAGATGATGGGGAATATGCGTTATTGAAATACAATCAAATCTCCTCGGATTTTTCCAACCAGATTGTTCGCGAATGTCGTGGAATTATTCTTCTCGACGGGGCAGTGGTATGCCAAGCCTTTGATAAATTCTTCAATTACGGAGAACCAAACGCCGATGAAATCGACTGGTCGACCGCTCGCGTGCAAACGAAACTAGATGGTAGCTTAATCAAGCTTTGGTATATGGGTGTCGAAGATAAATGGCACATTTCGACCAATGGAACAATCGACGCATACAAATGCCCGCTGGAAGTAAATAGTTTAATCAGCGACACATTTGACGGAAAATACGAAACCTATGGGGAATTATTTGATGAGGCAGCTAAAAATTCTGGGCTTGATTATAGTAAGCTCAATAAAAGTCGCGTATATATGTTCGAACTCGTTTCACCGTATAACCGAATTGTCGTTAAATATGACCGTCCCGAAATCTGGCACATTGGTACAAGAAGTCGATTGACGTTGAAAGAATGTGACGAAGATATCGGAGTTCAAAAACCTAAAGAATATCATTTTAGTTCGCTGGAAGATTGCATTGAGGGTGCGAAGAATTTAACCGCCAACGAAGAGGGTTATGTCGTAGTGGACGCGCAATGGCATAGAATTAAAGTTAAAAACCCGACTTACCTTATGTTACACCGCGCGGCACTCAATGGGAAAGTAACCTATTCTTATCTTGTAGAGCTTATTCGTGATGGTGAAGTCGACGAATTCGTCACTTATTTCCCCGAATATAAGGATGCAATTAAGAGAATAGAAGAGAAAATTGCTGAATTGGTCATTCAAACCGACAAGAATAACGCAATACTAAAAAGAGAATACGCAAAACGAGTTTTCGAACTCGATAAAGCAAATTCGGATTTTTACTTTAAGAAAATGGGAAACCAACAAATGGATTATAGGGAATATTTGTTCAGTTGCGTAAAACAACCCGATAAGATTGTTAAAGCGTTGGGATTGGGAGAGAAGAATGAATAACGAACTAAAAAACAAAATTACGGGTTATTGCGTTCCGACGCGCTTAATTTACCCGAAAGTCCCGATCGAGGAGTTCGTCCCAGGAAATTGGGGGCTCCTCGAAGTCGACGTGGGGCAGATATTACAAGGGTCGTTCCCAGCGGGATTCAGTAAAAACGGTTGGTTCCCGACAGTTGTGTTCAAAGGGGCGCTCCCGCCGATTGACACCGAGAAAACATATTACTTCGAGGTCGAAATGGTCGCGGACGCAAAAAGCGCGTATGGGGTTGGATTCAACATTTTGTTCATGACACAGAAAGTTCGCTTGACAAAGTTCGAAGAGCAGAAACTCTTCCTCGAAAGCATTTTGACCGAGCACCAAATCGACATTTTATACGAAGAACTTATCGATCCGTTCGAAGCAATCGATAGCGGAGATATATTCTTGCTCTCAACAGTAAAAGGTATTGGCAAGAAAACGGCAGAGAAGATTATCGAAACGTATAACCGCACCAAAAAGGACGCGAACGCTTTCCTCGTTCTCCGAGAAGAGTTTGGATTAACCGACGCGGCGGTAACAAAGCTCCAACAACGTTACCTTTCGACCGACACGATAATCGCGAAACTTCGAGAAAACCCATATGAGTTGATGGCCCTCGATGGTTACGGCTTCAAAAAGTGTGACGCGCTCGCGCTCAAAGGCGGAATGGCAAAAGACGCGAAATTCAGAATTCGCGCTTACGTTACGCATTTTCTGACCGAGCAAGCCGAGACGGAGGGGAATTCGTGGATTTATCTCCGCGACCTTTTGCACGGGGTCGTTGAGTTCGTGCCATCGATAAAGAAGGAAGTTTTCGCTGAATGGCTCAAAGAATGGACAGGAAGGATTGAATCAGACGAACCCGAATTCTTGTATTACGACGAAGAGCAAAAGCGGATCGGGTTGAAGCATTACCGCGAACTTGAAGAGAACATCACCGAAGAAATTTTCAGGCTTCTCGACGCGCCGAAGAAAAACCTCTCGAAATGCCGTTACACAATCAAGGACGCGATAAGAGATTGCGAGGCGGATAATGGCTGGGAATATACCGACGAACAAAAGGCGGCAATTCGAGGATTTTTGACTAATAACGTCGAAATAATCACAGCAAAAGCAGGCTCAGGGAAGACAGCATCGGTCGGACCGATTGCGAGATTTTGCGAGGCGAACGGGCTTATAATCGCCCAGACGGCATTATCGGGAAGAGCCGCGTCTAATTTGTCAGAAGTTACCAAAATCGAAGGAAAGACAATTCACAGGCTTTTGGGTTACAGCCCGAGGGGCGGCTTCTCGTATGACAAAGACAATCAGATAATCGAAGACGTGGTAATCGTCGATGAGTTGTCGATGAACGATAACGAATTATTATACCGATTGCTCCAAGCAATACCGAACGGAAGCAAGGTTATTATGTTGGGGGACCATTCACAGCTCGAACCATTATCGAATGGCAACTTCCTCAAAGATTGCCTCGATACAAACGTCGTGCCGTGTTATCGTCTAACCAAAATTCACCGTCAAGCCCAGAAGTCTGCAATTATAACCGAATCAATCAAGGTCTCGAACGGGCAACAGATAATCGGGAACTCAGAAATCAGCGAAATAAGAGGCGAACTCAAAGACCTCAAAATCGTGACTTATAAAGACGCGGATTTATCGCGAGTAAAATTCCTCACGGAATACCGAACGCTTTTACAGAGCGGTGTTTCGGCAAACGATATAATCGGCGTTGTCCCGATGAAGTTACGCGGTGCGATGTCGAGTTTCTCGCTCAACAACGACGTGCAAAAATTCGTTAACCCCGACGAGCATTTGCCCAGCATTAAGTTAGCGGCAGATAAAGACAAGTATTACACGATAAGACTCGGCGACCGCGTAATCAATCGCAAAAACCATTACGACACAATTACGCGTGCGATTTACGAGAGATACGGTTTCGATAAGGATAACCCCGTCGAACCGATATACAATGGCAATCTCGGTTTTGTCACGGATATACAGGAAAATTATATTATTGTGAATTTTAAGCAGCAGGGCGAGATTGTAATTCCGAAAGCATATTGGGAAGACGTGCTTCTCGGTTACGTCGTTACGACACACAGCTTCCAGGGAAGCCAGTCCCCTTACGTCGTAGTCGGATTGGATATGTCGGCTTACATGCTTTTATCGCGAGAAATGCTTTACACGGCTCTCACGAGAAGTAAGAAATATTGCGTTTTGGTCGGGCAGATAAACGCCGTTAAAAAAGCGACGTCGATCAGCCGCGTCTCGGTAAAACAAACGTGGCTGAAAGAACTGTTATTAAAAAAGGGAGGTGAAAATAAATGAGATATAGAAGTAGCGGTAGCAGCAGTAGCAGCATTGGATTTAGCCTCACGACCATCGCGTTTATTTTGTCAATGATTTTCATGGTTTTGAAATTTTGTGGTAAAATAGCTTGGCCGTGGGTTATGGTTTTTCTTCCACTTATTATTTCGGTCGGGATTGACATTGTTGTGATTTTGGTCGCAATAATTATTTTTGTAATTTCTAACTTTAAAGGGTAGAAAACGCTTGACAAATGGGCTTGAGTATGTTATAATACGGTCGAAATCATTGAATAAAATCACAATTTTATTCAATGAAAAATACGTCAAAAAAAAGGAAGAAACGAAATGACAGTATTATTAACACGGCACGCAAATGAAAGAATGAAGACGAGAACGAACTTCTCGCCAACACGAGCGCAGGAAATTGCAGAGAAAGCGTATTACTGCGGCAAAGATCCACAAGACTTTCCGAAGAAAGTAAGAAGGTATTTGGAAAACGTTTTGCAAAGGTCGATAGAGGAAGGACGTGCCGACACTTTAAAAGTTCTTGGAAATGATTGTTATCTTTTTTGCCGCGGTATCCTTATCACGTTAATACCCATACCCGAAAAGGTGCGCAAGTCGGCAGGAAAGACAAAAATAAAAAATCTCAAAGGAGAAGAAAATGACAGATTTGAAAGCATTGTTTAACAGATGTTTAAACGCACAGTACAAGCATGTCGAAAATGACGGCGATTATGCCTCGAAAGAGACGGCGATAGTCTTTATGTCCTTTTCGAGTGTAGTAACGGAAAAGTAGATTGGAAGAATAATTTCGATTTTCCCGCAAAGCCTTACAAAGACATGGAAATAACATGGAGTTGCCATCGCGGGTTTTTGAAAGTATGGAAATCGATCGAACCTTATATCGCTAACGCTATTATAGATCCAACCGTAAAGAAAATAACAATCGTAGGATATTCTCATGGCGCAGCGATTGCGAGTTTGTGCCATGAATATGTGTGGTATAATCGCCCCGACCTCAGAGAAAGTAATCTTGAGGGTTTCGGCTTCGGCTGTCCGAAGGTTTATTGGGGATTTATGAAAAAGGCTCTTAAAGAACGCTGGGAACATTTTCACCCGATAAAAAATTGCAGTGATATTGTTACGACGGTGCCGCCCGTAATTTTTGGGTTTATCCATGTAAACAAGGTTTATAAACTTAAAAACAAGACACTTAAAAATAGACACGGGAATATTAAGAGCGTAGACTCTCATTACCCCGATAATTATCTTTATAGTTTGTCATTGGAAACCGATGATGGTTTTCATAATTTTAAAGAAAAAAATAAAAAAAATAAAAGAGGCAAAAAAATGAAACTTATAAATGTAATCAACGCGAGAAAAATTATTGAAACCAAAGCGACGGAAAAGGTTGAATTTAATCTCGCTTATAAATTTGCGAAACTCATTAAACTCACAAACGACGACGAAGAATTTTACAACAAAAGCCAAAGAGAGATTTTTGAACAGTATGCAAAAAGAGACGATAAGGGGAATGTTCTCCCCGACGAAAATGGCCGTTATCAATTTGACACCGATAAAGTCGCAACGGTTGAATCGGAATTAAGAAAATTGGCAACAACGGAAGTTGAAATTCCCGAATCGCTCAAATTTACGGTAGAAGAATTGACGCCATTAAAATTTTCCGTCGAAGAAGTTATGATTTTTTCAAGTCTAATTAAAGACAACGATGATGAAAAATAAACCCGACAAAGATATTCGCCAAATAAAGAAGATAAACGCGGATGGCTCGATTACCGAAGTTACGGTCGATTGGAACAAACTCCCGTGTCGGAAATGCGAGCGCCGCTATCATTTTTGTTGTCCTAAACCAGATTGTTGGAACAAGAAAGGCGAATATTGTGTATATTAAAAACTGCGTATATTAAAAACAAGGAGTCAATATAAAAGACTCGTGAAGACCTATAAAACCGAAATAGAATTAAATCCATTACAGCAAGAAAAATTTTTACGAACGATAGGTACTTGTAGATTTGTGTATAATTTATTTTTGCAAAAGAATATAGAGTTGTATGCAAAAAACAAAAACACCAATTTACTTAAATATATGGATAATTTTGAATTTAGCAAATGGTTGAATAACGACTTTGTATCAAATAATCCTGAATATAAATGGATAAAAGAGGTGTCGAGTAAATCTGTACGTTATACTATAGACAATGCCAATAAAGCGTTTAAAAGATTTTTTACGCATAAAAGCAATTTCCCGCGATTCAAAAAGAAAAATAAAAACGATTGCAATATGTATTTTGTCAAAACAGACAAAAATGCTAAGATAAAATGTGAAAGACATAAAATAAAGATACCTACACTCGGTTGGTGTAAATTAAAAGAATTTGGATATATACCGACTGACAAAATAATAAAAAGCGGGATAATTACTAAACATGCGAGGAAATTTTATGTAAGTGTTTTAGTTGATGAAGAGATTAAAATACAAAAATACAATAAATGCGATGGTATTGGTATCGATTTAGGTGTAAAGGATTTTGTAATATTAAGCGATAACACCAAATATAAAACACTGAAAAAAAAAAAATTAAATAAAAGGCTGAAGCGAGAACAGAAAGCGCTCTCGAGAAAATATGAAGCAAAAAGAAAAATAAAAAGGAGATTGCCACTTGTAAAAATATAAAAAAACAAATTTTGCGAGTACAAAAAATATATCAACAAATAGCGAATACTCGAAATGATTATCAAAATAAAATTATAAGTGAAATCATAAAACGAGAACCAAGTTTTATTACAATCGAAGATTTAAACATTTGTGGTATGTTAAAAAATAGGCATTTATCAAAAGCGATAGCAAATCAAGGCTTTTATCAATTTGTTTCTAAACTTAAATACAAATGTATTTTGAACGGAATAGAATTAAGGCAGGTTGATAGATTTTATCCAAGCTCTAAAATTTGCAGTGA
>CYGL01000646.1_pt1 | contig 12250 bp, 5 predicted proteins | sample 485531 | NCBI WGS metagenome assembly CYGL01 (sample SAMEA3497897, study PRJEB9818) | human gut metagenome | reverse complement strand
GAAGTTTGAAAACTGTATCTTCGAAGATAATACGGCGATGAATGGAGCAGCCATCTCTACCATGCCAGATGCCGAGAACGTAAGTCTGGAACTGGTAAACTGCGTGGTGAACAACAATACGAGCGAAGATACATCTGTCAAGCCTTCCATCATCTATCTGAATCCAGCAGAAAACAGCAACAACACGCTGAAGCTCACTCACGTAACAATCGTCAACAACGTGGGTGTGGCACCAGCATACAATCTGGTAAAAGAGACTTCCTTTGCAGCCGGCAACATGCTGAATCAGGGAGGCGTATGGAGTTCATCTGAATGCAACAACAGCCTGGGAGAGAATCTTAATACGCTTGGCAAAGAAGGCGCCCTCAACTTTATGAACCCAACCAAGGAGATAGGTGCCAAAATTAATGGAAACGTCTATTACGGAGGCTATGCATCGTTCCGCCCGTTAACCAGTTCCAGTCAGGCAAGTGTCATCATCAACCGCGTGGCTTCGTCACCGCTGAAGACAGACATTCTGGGCGATGAACGCAACCAAGGCGGTGAAGCCGACCTGGGTGCCTACGAAGCGCTGCTGCCAAAGACCGGAAAGATTATCTACGTACGTTCCTACAACACGGATTATACGAGTGGCAAGAATGCCAACTATGATGATCAGGATGGAAAGCCAGATTTTGACCTGTTGAAGCATACAGACATTTATTATGACGGAACCTCATGGGACAAAGCCATCATCGGTAATGCCATGTGCGACAGGAATGTGCCGAGAAACAATAACCTGTTCTATGTAAAGCAGAGTGACAAAACGCTGCTTAGCACCACTATTGACAATACTGATTATAGCCAGGCGGGAGGAAAGTATCGCTCAACTATAGATTCCTATGGAGATTTCTGGGGAAAGAACTCCGGCAACAGTTATAAAGACGGTTACTGGCTTAACTATTATAATACGATCACAAACAATAGAGATGAGCGATACATCAGCGGTCTGCAATATGCCGTAGAAAGAGCTGCAGAACTGAACAAGAATCTCAAAGCAGGCGAAGAGCCTGTTGTGGTTTGGGTAGGCGCTGGCGTCTATACCGACTACAAAGGTTTCGTCATCAGAGACAACGTAAAGGTTTATGGCGGTTTTCCTCACGAAGGTCATCCGGGCGAAAGCGACCGCCATCCTCTCCTTTCCCAATATGTTCCGGCACGCAAGGAATACCAGGGGTTAGACGTGACAAAATATGAAACCATTCTCCAGATACGCAAGGAATCGCCTGTCTATTTCACCAACAGCAGCAAGGAAATGTGGTATCAGGAAGGCAAATCTAATGATGGTTCTAAGTATGATTATACCCAAACATTAATCAACAACAAGACACAACAGCGACACTATGTGCTCTACCAGCCGGATGTCTGCATACCAACCTGGTCACAGACAAATGATGAAACAGGTAACAGATACGGTGGAAACAGCAACCGCTATCCGGGCTCTACATACCCAGATGATAAGTATGTAGAATACAAGAATGCCAAATGGGACGGATTCTCTATCCGTCATGGTTACATCGTCAACTATAAAGATGCCAACCGTGACGGAGGAGCAGGTGTGCGTGTTTTCAGAGGAGTAGAACTGGAAAATCTTATCATCGTAAACAACTTTAATCACGGATCCCGTGTCCGTGGTGGCGGTTTGTATATGGATGGTGAAAACTCCAAAATTTCTAATAGCTACCTGCTCAGAAACCTGAGCATGACTACCATTAAGGAAAACTATGGAGGAGGTGAACCTATATGATTCAAGGCACGGGCTACAATCTGGTGGTTGCCAACAACCGTTGTGGAAATGGAGCAGAGTGTTATGGTGGAGGCATCTTTCTGGAGAGTGCCAAGTTCTACAACAACACCATCGCCTACAATATGTCATCGAATGGTACAGGCATCTACCACTGGCAGGACAAAAGCACCGGAGTTGCATCGCAGCTCTCACTCTACAATTGTCTCATCTATGATAACCATAATGGAAGCAAGGAGGTAACAGATCAGGTAAACTCCAAGGCATGGGACAAGATGAAGCCTTCTCACAACTGTTATATGAACAGTAGCGATGATAATGATAAATTTCTTGAAAGCGACGGTAACTTCACCGGAACGAAGGCTCAGGCTTTCCCATTTGAAGACAAGACCTACGAAAGTGGAAAGGAAGGGAATTTCCGCTTCCGTAATGCCCGCCTAACCAATAACTTCCGTCTGAACGAGAAGGATGGTTTAACAGGCAACAGGTGTCTGAATGGCGGTTCTACTGATGTAGGAACAGGTGTCAAACTTCCGGAAACCGATATGGACTATACCGACCGTATCAAAGACTGCCAGATTGATATCGGTGCCTACGAGGCAGATAATACAGCCAACATTACGGCTCAGGTAAAGAAGAACAGCGAAGGTAAGGTTGAAGCCTACGTTTACTACGTAACCCAGAATGGTTACGGAAACCGTAGCGGCGACAGTCCGGAAAACGCAGCCTGCGCTGACAAACTGCAAAGCGTGCTGACTCAGGCTGGCGAGAAATTTAAAGAAGCAAACAAAGATCTGAAACTCGGAGCCGACAACCAGAACAAGGATGACGACAAGGCTATAAAGGTTTATGTGAAGGTAGCCGGTTATGAGGCAGACGAAAGCGGAAACCGTTTCGTTTATCATGCCACCGCCTTGGCTGACCCGACCGTTCCACAGAGCTATACCTTCCTGATTCCTAACGGAGTTTGGCTGATGGGTGGATACAACGAGGGTACGCAGAAGAATGGTGTACCAGATCCAACCACCTACAACTGGGACAAGGACAAGCGCGACTGTATCAGACATCAGACCATACTGAGTGCCAAGACTCAGGTGAAAGAAGGAACTACCGTTACCCAGGAGGTGAATGGTTATCACACCGTGACCTTTGGCAAATGGCCTTCGGGAGAAATAGACACCTACTTCAAAGATGCCGTTGGCTACCGTACTGTAGTAGACGGCTGCCGACTGATTGATGGTAATGCAACCGAAAAGACAGGTTATAACAGTATGGGCGGTGCAGCCATCGTACCAAGAAGTGCCCATGTGCGCAACTGTCTGATTACCGGATGTCAGGCAACTAAGGGCGGTGCACTCTATCTCCTGAAAGGAGGTATTGTGAGCGGCAGCGTCATCACGGGTAACACCGCAACAGATGGTGGTGCCATCTATGCTGCACGGATCACCAGCAACACCAAGAAGTACCATGCCTATGTCATCTCCTGCACCATCGCAGCCAACAAGGCAACCAAGGCAGGTGGTGGCATCTTCCAGGAAGACTATGCTCTGATTAGCGGAAACTCTGTAATTTGGGGAAACTCAGCTGCCAGCGATAAGAACATTAGTGGTAAAACAGATCTCCAAGACGCAGATGTCCTGCAGGATGCAAAGCTGGAAACCCAATTCTATCCATACGATTACTGCTTCGTTGAAAACATATCGTTGCCTGCCAACGTGATGAATACGATGATGACCAGCGATTTGGATACCTATTTCGCCAGCAACGGATATTACTATCCCCGTGCTTATTCACCTTTGATTGGTAATGGTATAGGTGCAGCATACATCGCGGGTTGGAAAAGCTATGGTGTATCTGCCTACGATATTCTAGGCAACACCAGACATCTGAGTAAGCGCCAGACTGCGGGAGCATACGCTCTCGATTTGCCGGAAATCAACAAGGATAAACTCCTGACCCGCCTCTTCGTTTCGAATGAAGGTGGAGAGGAAGTGAGTGATGAACTGAAACAGAAATACTACGGCCGCTCATTCCTCACACCTTTCAATAGTCTGGATGCTGCACTCGACTATATCGAAGAGGTACGCAAACAACCTGCTGAGGGTAGTCCTCTGGCTACGGAGGCGACTCACTTCGAAATTCTGATGACAGGTGGAACGTATAAGCCTAGTCAGATTAGAAAAGATGTATCAGATGCGCAGACCAACAACGACCGCCGTTTACAGAGTTTCACCATTCCTGTAAACGTAGATATCTATGGCAGTTTCTCTGTGAAAGACAATTACTCATCTGATCCTAAGGGTGCTGTTGCTACAGAAAGTTTTACCAGCCTGGGGAATAAAACCTTGCGCCCTGGCATGCCTATCAAGGAAATTCTGAGTGAGCGCAATAAGAACCACATGGCAGACAACAACAAGAATGGACTGATAGACCCATGGGAGTTTCAGAATCCAACGATCTTCTCAGGTGACATCAAGGAATCTGAAAAGGAGCGAAAGGTGTATCATGTGGTTTACAGCAGGAAGAAAACTACGGGAACTTCTGCTGAAAATGAGAACGATAATGTTGTGCTAGATGGTATTACGATTATGAATGGTGAAACCATGACTGAACTTACTATCGATGAAAATACAGATAGCGAGATGGACGAGATAGGACGTGGTGGAGCCATCTACACCAATCGTGTTCACTATACGCTGAACCGTTGCCGTCTGATCAAGAATACCGGTCTGCACGGTGGAGCCATCTATGCCAACAACGCCAGTTTCGACATCATCGGCAGCTACATTGGCGGTAATAGAGCCATCTCAGAAGAGGCGCCTGGCACCAATGCTATAAGCTATCCGGGAAAAGGTGGAGCCATCTATCTCTACCTGACAGAATCGAAGAATGGAAATCTGCATATCGTCAACTCGCTGATAGCCAACAACGACGTTACATCGGGTAATTCTCTGAGTAATGGTACTCCTACCGGCGGTGCCATCTACATCCGTAGAGCAAACGATGCCGGTACGACAGGATTGTATCACGATGTCAACATCACAAACAGCCTCATCGTCAACAATAAGGCGAAGCAGGATGGAGCTATCCACATCGAGAACCAAAGCAGCACCATTACACCTATATTATATAATTCTGTAATCTGGGGTAATGAATCGCAGAATTCTGAGAAATCTCTGAAGAGAGACCACATGAAATACTGTGCTTGGGATGAATTGCCTGCTACCTTAAACAACGGTTCTGCTACATCAACAGCAGCTGACGGCAACATCGCATTGGGCAAAGATAATCTGGCTATCAATGGTCCGTGTTTCGCTTCTCCTTCTACCACCAAGGGATATGCTGGCTACAGTTTATCAGACCAGTGGAATCCAAGAGCCATCTCTGTGCTTACGGATGCAGGTTTTGGTAAAAAGGATAAGGACAATGACAATGAAACCGGTGCATACCAGAAATGGTGGGAAGCTCATCTGACTCGTCTAGGCAAATATGGTTATCCGGCAGAATACGTACGTTATGCTGATGCTACTGATAATTATCTGCGCTATGTTGGTCCGATAGACGAGAATGGCGTAGTAAGCAGCAAGCCTATCGACATTGGTATGTATGAGTTCCAGTACGTATTCAAGCTCTCCGACCGCGACCAGTTGTACATTGGTACGGAGCAGAAGGGAAAAGGAGATGGCAGCGATTGGGATAATCAAAGTACCGACTTGCGTGGTGCCATCATTGCCATGGCAAATGCTACTGGCAAGGAAACTACTTCAAGCCATGCCCACAAGAAAGTGTATGTACGTGGTGGCACCTACTACTCACCAACCTATTCAGGTAATAATGATGCCTTCACCCTCTTCGTAAACAAGGGAGATAACGCAAGTTTCGTACAGTCGTTGGAAATTGTGGGTGGATGTACCGGTAAAAACATAAACGGTAAGGAAGAGCAGGACTTCAGTAACCCATCTGTACTCATCGAAACCCCTACCAAGAAGGGACAAACCAATGTATTGCTCAACATCACTACCAACGGTAAGCCTGTAACCCTATCAGGTTTCACATTTACCAATGAGAGCGGTATGGGAGTAAAGGCTTTGATAAATAAGGATAATGACGGAAAGGGAGAAGAATTGGTTATTCACCACAGTTCTTTCCGACATAATAAAGACATTGCCTTAGATATCGATAATTCTGAACAATTAGGCGCACGAATGTGGAACCTTCTCTTTGCAGATGGAGATAATAATGGCATCAGGCTAAACAACTCACAAGGCATGCATTTATTAGTTAATGTTACCTTTGTGAAAAATAAAGGTAAGGCAATAGATGGTACTGCTAGTGTATATAATTCTATCGCATGGAAGAATGGAGAAAATTCTATCCAGAATAATACAAACAATAATGTCGTCATTGCTGATGATGTAAAAAATGGAGATGTATTAAAAGGTCCTAACTTTGTTAATCCTGATAAAGAGGATTACAGAATACGACCAAGTCTGTTATTGATGAATAAAGGTAATAACACCCAATACATCGATAAGGCTAAGCTTAATAAGGGAACAAATGACGCTTCAACTTTTGCCTCAGAAAAGGACTTGGCAAACACAAGCCGTCTGATTGGTGAAAGCATCGACATCGGTGCTTACGAGTGTGATGCCAAAATGCGACCTATCATCTACGTGAATACAAGTAGCACCATAAACGGAACAGGCGAAAGCTGGAAATCGCCAAGCAACGACCTGAAGGGAGCCATCAGTCTGGCAGAACTCTATGCCAACAAGAACGAAGGTTATGGCTACGTCTTTGTAGACCGCAACCTGCAAGCCACGGACATCAACATCAATATGCCGGGCGTAAAGATGTATGGTTCTATGAACGGCGAGACCAGTTCGACAACAGACTTAAGCACCCAAGCCAATATTCAGGCTGTTGTAAAGGATCTCTTAAGGCAAAGGAAGGGCATCATTGAAGCCTCAACCCAGTCATCTATTAAGAGACTGACCATCGACAATCAAGGAATAGGAAACAGCAAGCTGAGTCTGGTGGATGGTTTCAAGATTTTGGGCAACGTCAGTCTAAAAGGCAACAGCATGCTCTCTACCTCTGTCCTTGATGCAACCACAAACGTAACTGGAGATGCAGAAGGTTTACTCTACAACTGTCTGGCATTAGGAACCGTGAAGGATGTGAAGGCTGTCAATGCAACAGCTGCTAGTGCATTACCATCAACAACGGGTAATGCTGCCAACAGATCTGCAGTATCTACCTATAATAAATATGTAGAAGCAGATTACTGGAAGTACCAGCTTGACGAGACATCAGCCGACATCAATATTCATGATGCCAATGAAGTTGGAAATCAAACAAAGGCTTGCATCAACCAAGTGATGCACGAAAACGATCTGGCTGGCAACCTGCGCATCAGAGACAAGGTTGATAATGGTTGTTTCGAGACATGGTATCTGACTGTTGACAAGAAGATAGATGATACAGATTATCCACATGGTAAATCGGTGGTTTACGTCATGGAAAAGGATAAGGAGTTAGAACTCGACAACAAATTCTATAATGAATCGAACGCGTTCAGCCCAGGCTTCCTGCTTCTGAAGTACCATTCCGGCTTGAGAGGAAACAACAGTTATGTTGCCCTCAACAACTTTGCGGTAGAAAGAGAACTGAGGAAAGGAACCAACCTCTTTATGATGCCGTTCGATGTGACCAAGTGTGATTTTATAGGCACAGAGAATCATAAGGCGGATCTTACTTTCTACCAATACAATGCCGAAGAACGTGCCAACTACAACTTCAAGTTCGGCACAGATTCTGGTTGGGGACCTGTAAACTACAGCCAGATTAACAGCAGTACAGGTTTCAGAGTAGATGCCGGTAAAGAAAACATAACCATACGCTTCTACGGAGACGACTACAACGAGCAGGATGGAAGCAAGGACAGCAACAAGCAGGGCTACATCACCTTGAAGCAGAACAACAACCAACAGCCATGGTCGGACAGCAAGGCTGGCGGTTTGAAGTTCACCCACAAGGAAAACATGGGTTGGAATCTCTTCGGTTCACCTTACCTCTGTGCCATGAACTTTGGCGATATGGAATACGGCAGAGTAATCTACACTTACAATGAGACAAAGGGCTATACAGCCATCAACACTGATGCAGATGCCGCAAACAGCATAACGAGTGGTTATATTCCTGCCATGGACGCCATATTCACTCAAACTGCTACGCTGGACAATACGGAGACGATAAGAGTGAAACATTCGAACGCAAAGGATGGAGAAGAGTACGCTTCAAACACCAGAATACTCAATATCGCCATCAGCAAAAGGAGCGAAACGGCTACGGCTGAAGATCATCTCCAGCTGGCTGCCGTACCAGCTCAGGAGGCGAAATCGGACTTCGACCTGGGAAGTGACGGAGTGAAATGGATGATGAGTCGCAATCCGCAAATTTATGCAACCCGCAACGGCGGACGCTACTCACTCCTTTCAGCCGTAAGTATAGAAGCAGAACAGAGTATCGGAGTCAGTCTGCCGGAAACCGGTGAATACAGCATCAGCATCCCTGAGGATTGCGATGCCAGCAAATATGAAACCGTTTGGCTGAAGGACAAGAAAACCGGAAAGGCGGTAGATCTGAAGGATGGCAGTTATCCATTCTATGCTGCCCAAACAGGTGAGATGAACAACCGCTTCAATATCAGTTTCAACCGCAAGGAGACAGACATGAAGTCAGACATCACCATTGTTTCTAGCGGCAACTATCATATCCAGATAAAGGGTCTGAAACAGAACGACATCATCAGAATATACGGAACCTCAGGTGTCCTGGCGCTTCAGAAACAGGCAAAATCTGATACAGAACTGCTTCGCTCACCAATAAATGGAACTGTAGCCGTAGAGGTAACCCGAGGCGGAAAACAGATAGCCGTAAAGAAGATAGCCCTTAAATAAAGGAATGAATGACGTAAAATTACGGAATAAATGTTAATAAAGCGCAGAGATAATCGCTCGTTTCAATAATTGGCATTATCTTTGCGCTTATTATATTATTCAATAGACCATAAATAACAAAAGAAAATAGAATTATGACAGAAAAGGAAATGTACAATCTGATAAATAGTCAGAACAACCAGCAAAGCAATGGCTTTGCTGTTAATGAGAAAGAGCGAGGTATAAGCGGTGTTTTCTCTGCTTTGATGCGCAAAGTGTATACATGGATGACCTTAGCTCTCCTGATTACGGGCGTTACTGCCTATGGTGTGGCTAGCAGTCCTACCCTGCTGATGACCTTGATGACAAGCCGCGGCTTGCTCTTTGGCTTGATTATCGCAGAGCTTGCCCTGGTATTCATCATTACCGGTGCCCTACAGAGACTCTCCCTGACTACGGCCACCCTACTCTTCATCGTCTACTCGGTTTTGAATGGTGCCATGCTTTCATCCGTATTCGTAGTATATACGATGACCAGTATTGCCAAGGTATTTTTTATTACAGCCGGCACATTCGGAGCAATGGCTTTCTATGGTTACACTACCAAGAAGGATTTGACCTCTTTAGGAAAAATACTCTTCATGGCGCTGATAGGACTGATTATCGCTACCGTAGTAAACATGTTCTTGAAGAGTTCGGGATTTGATTACATTTTGAGTTACGCCGGCGTAGCCATCTTCGTTGGCTTGACCGCTTGGGACAGTCAGAAGATCAAGCAGATGCTCCAAACACAATACGACATGAGCGAGGGCGCACAGAAACTGGCACTCATCGGAGCCTTGACCCTGTATCTCGATTTTATCAATCTCTTCCTCTACTTGCTCCGCATCTTCGGAGGCAGTAACAAGGAATAATGAAAACGGGAATCGGGAATAAAGTAACAAGAATAAGGAATAACATACATAACGAGAAAGGTTGGCTTGCCCTCAACGGGTTGGCCAACCTTTATTTTTTATTCCTAGAAAAAGTAAATGCTAGAGTTATATTCTCTTCAAAAAGTTCTATGGTGCAAAGATAGAAAAAAAATTGAGAACCATGGTTTCAAAATAGCAAAAATAAGTTTCAAATGGACAAAAAGTGTCTTTTGACATTTTTCAGTGTACCACTGATTTTTGCAAACCACCTAAACACCAACAACTTATGCATTTACTCTATATTTATTAGGAGAGCAACCAAAAGAGGCAAAAAATACTCTTCTGAACGTAGAAATAGAATTAAATCCCGATTTGATGGCGATTTCCGGCAAAGGATAGTTCGTTGACTTCAACAATTTCTCAGCATATTGTATACGATAAGTATTCACATAATCATAAAACGTCTGCCCATTCTGCCGGTTAAAATAGCGACTCAGATAAGTACGGTTCGTACCTACAGCCAGCGCCACATCAGACAATTTCAGTTTCGGATTGAGATAGATTTTATCTTCCTCGAACAACCGCTGCACCTCAGCAGCCATCCCCGAAACATCAACTTCGTTCTGCTCTAACGGTACAATTTCAACATCGCTCAACTCTTCTATCACTGACTCATGCCTATAAACAAAATAATCTATCAGCATCCAGAGTATCAGAGAGCTTACCATATAGATATTGTCGTAATCCACATTAATAACGAAACAGCTCAGCGTCCATAAAAACAGAATCAGGAAGAAGGTATTGAGAATGGCAAGAAGCCAATTCAGATTAATATTTTCCTGATAAGAAAAGCGCTCTTTCAGCTGGCGGTGATACCTCCGAATCATAAAGATAAGCAATATAAAGGTAGAGCATCCATAAATGGTTCCCCAGACAGAAAGCACATAAAACCAGATGATATTATGGGTAAAAATATAGAACACCGGCAACAAGAGGAAAGGCAATTCCAGCATCAAAGCTTTTACCCATCTGAACCAGCCCGGCTTCACCAGTTCCATCAACACAAAGCTGTAGAACGGAATAATCATCATATCCAACGAAGACGTAAGATACCACGCATGCTCGTTGGCAAAACCATAAATCAGAAAGAAAACCATGTCCTTTACCAACTGCAGGTCGACCACAATCATGAGCCACATAATCATCCGAAAGAGCATCTCCTTTCCTTTTCTCCAAAACAGGAAAGCCATCATGGAGAAGAACATCATGCTCATACCATAAATAAAACTCGTTACCGAATCCATGTCTACTTTCTATATAAATAAACAAAAAGACACACCTATGGAGAGATGTTCTAACATTCCAAAGGTGTGCCATGATATAAATTAATGCCTTATATATAATAAGGTGTAACTATTAAAATGAAATTAACCTAATTAGTCGATTTCCTCATCGGCCTCATAACCACCCATCTCACGAATAGCATTCTTCAGCATCGTATACTGCTGGTAGAGATGGTTTACAGGCTCTTCACCCTTAGTATAATCGTGCATAGGTGCCTTGAGGAAGAAACTCAAGAAACGCTGGGTTCCGAAACGGCCTGCACGAGCAGCAAGATCGCTCAACAATGTAAGGTCGAGCAGCAATGGAGCAGCAAGGATAGAGTCACGGCAGAGGAAGTTAATCTTAATCTGCATTGGGTAACCCATCCAGCCGAAGATATCGATATTATCCCAACCCTCCTTGTTATCGTTGCGAGGTGGATAATAGTTGATACGTACCTTGTGATAGTACTGAGTATCTTCATCGTTACCATGACCATAGAGATCTGGCTGAGCTTCAGGTTTCAGGATTGTCTCAAGAGTAGAGAGTTTACTTACCTCCTTGGTATGGAAATTAGCTGGTTCATCGAGAACGAGACCATCACGGTTGCCAAGAATATTGGTAGAGAACCAGCCATTCAAGCCGAGACAACGGGTACCGATGATAGGAGCAAAACCACTCTTGACTAGAGTCTGGCCTGTCTTGAAGTCCTTGCCGGCGATAGGCATCTTGGTCTTCTCTGCGAGTTCCCACATAGCAGGAATATCAACAGTTGTATTAGGAGCACCCATGATGAAAGGAGCACCCTCTGTCAAAGCAGCATAAGCGTAGCACATGGATGGAGCTACATGCTGGCGGTCGTCAGCCTTCATTGCTGCCTCAAGTGCTGCCAATGTACCATGAATCTTCATATCTACAGGAACATAGATTTCGGTAGATGCTAGCCCAGATAACAACGATACGGGCACAACCATTCTTCTCCTTAAAGTCGTGAATATCCTGACGAAGAGCCTCTACCATCTCTACCAGCAGTATACGATGCTGAAGAATGCTATTCGTGAGATGGGTGGTTATGAGGCCGATGAGGAAATCGACTAATTAGGTTATTTCATTTAATAGTACACCTTATTATATATAAGGCATTAATTTATATCATGGCACACCTTTAGGAATGTTAGAACATCTCTCCATAGGTGTGTCTTTTTGTTTATTTATATAGAAAGTAGACATGGATTCGGTAACGAGTTTTATTTATGGTATGAGCATGATGTTCTTCTCCATGATGGCTT
>CYGL01000645.1_pt1 | contig 12260 bp, 12 predicted proteins | sample 485531 | NCBI WGS metagenome assembly CYGL01 (sample SAMEA3497897, study PRJEB9818) | human gut metagenome | reverse complement strand
CGCATACACAGCCGAAGAGTTCGTTAATGACACCAGATTCTCAACACCGGGGCAGGCGGTTATTATCGCCGGTGTGGAAACCGCAGAAGGTTGGATTTTATATTTGACGGAAGAGGTCAGGTTAGATTTCGGTAGTAATAGCTATACATTACCGACGTGGTCGGTGGATTTAAGCAATGAATTCCCAGAAAACCATGCTAACCAGACGTTCTATGTTCATGCTGCTCTTGTAGGTTCGAAAGCTCAATATCAGATCGGTCTGGAAAAGCTGCCGGATACGAGTTCGCGATTATTTGTTGGTACAGTTACAACCGATAAAAAGCGCATAGTTGCTATTAACATCGATAAAGTGAAACGGTTAGGCAGGGTTCGTGAATTAGAAGAACACGCTGCTGTTAGAGATCAGCACGACGTTGCAGCGGCGTACGATCGAAAAACGGGTCCACTCCAAACCTTGGTTAACCAACCGCTGAAAACCCCCACGGCATCTGCGAGCAATGGTGCAGGGTATGTCGATGGTCAGAGATGGAATGCGTTGAGCGGGATCACAACACGCCCCAAACTGCCGATACAGGAAACCTACGCAGGTTATAAAAGTATCGGTAGAGTAGCGTATGAGAACTGTGCTGACCAGTTCTGGCAGAAAGCGGTTGCTGCGAACGTTGCAGCGGCTACTGCTTCTGAGAACAGTCAAGCGGCAACCGCGAATATGAAGTGGTTGGGTGCGTATACGAAACCGACTACCGGTGCGAATGCATATCTGGCTTTGAGCCTGCGTGTTAGAGTGCCTGGTAATCCCGGCACCGCTAACCGTAGACTAAAAATCAGGCTTGCGGCTCCGACAGGTATAACCCAAGTTCGTTACGGGTTAAACCAGTCTGGTGGTACGATGACTGAACAGACAGTAACGTTAACCGCTAACAGTTATCTGGAAAAAGAACACGCTGGATTTAAGCCCGCCGAAGAAGTCCGTGTACATGCTACGTTTGTCATTCCAAAAAATGAATACGATAGCTACCGTACGAAGTTCGGTGCTGTTCAGCTGATTGACGTTGAGTCGAACACTGTCATTAAACAGACAGATATCGACACACCGTTTATCGTGTATACCGACACGGAGTTAGCAGCGCAATCTGGTTTGGTGTATAAAGCGGTTAAGGGTCAGTTCCATCAACTCCCGTCTCAACCTGTCGTCATTGTAACTGATGGACAGACAGGGACTACGCCACCGGTGAAAACCTCGTTTGCTGACGGGACATTAACGGTCTACGTGGCAACCACGTACGACGCGGTTAACCCAGCACAAACGCGCGATATCGATAAGCTCCAGTTCAATCTTATGTTTACATCTTAACGCCACGAGACAAGGACGTCTCGGATTAAGGAGAGTGGCCATGGCCTCCATTGTATACCATACCCTTAGATTTAACGGGAACCCTAACCTCTAACGCCGTGGAGCGTCAGGTTACGTTAGTACAGGTAAAGTTAACCGTGCGTTTGCTTTTCCTGACGGTCCGTTTTTATGCTGATACGTTCCGCTTGCGGGTTGCTAACCGCCCAGATGCGACGTATGAACGCGGAACGGACTATGAGTTGATTTTTTGCACACCCGGGTTACGAGAAATTGACGAAGAACCGGGAAGTGGTAATGGCGGTTGTTGTAACGAACACCGCGATTCCGACCGATATCACGGTATCGGCGCAAGTAGTCGGGGGTCCGCAGTCTGCAAACGTGACTGCGATAGAACAGGCGATTGCCGAGCTGAATCTCGATAATCGAACTGTTGGCTTTAAAGACTTGCGAAATGTTCCTGATACATTTCCGTCAGCACCAACGTATAAAGACGTCGGCGATATTTACGGCTTCGAATACATTATTACAGTGCTTGCTGGCATTAAAGATGCGATAACGGCGGGTGATGCTGTACAGCTTGAGAACATCAAAGCGATTCTCGAAAGCCTGAAAAACGATTTCCTGGACGCACTGAACGCGCACATTAACGCCACGGGTAACGTCCACCATCTGGACATTCATCAGGTTAACGGGTTAACGGAAACGGAGATCCGTGCACTTATCCGTGACGTACAGTCTGCCATCGATGCAACCATTACTGATATTAATGCGTTGAAGAAAGCAGACGAAGCGTTAGGAAAACGTATTGATGCTGTTGTCAAATCTTTGGAAGCGTGGAACGACCAACTTAACATCGTTGCACAAAACTACCAGAAAATGGCATTGGCATTGGCGAACCTAAATTCGCTGGTGTTACAGTTACAGAAAAATATCAACGATCTGAGCACCAAACTCAACCAAGCGATTCAGCGCATCGCTGCGTTAGAACAGCGGGGTAATGAGTCCGATCAGAAAATTGATAATCTGCAACAAAACCTGGATGCGCTTAAACAACAGGTTGCGAATAACACGAACGCAATCAGTCAGGCGAATCAGAACCTACAAAACCACATTGCTGCGGATAACCCACACACAGGTTATCTCCACAAGAAATACGGTGGAGTGGTTCAGGCTCCAGTACACGTTAACGCTAACTTGACGTCCCGTGACGACGTTCAGGCAGAAGCGGGTACGAGATAACTTTATTACAGGAGGAACTATGCTTATGGGCGTAGTCCTCCATTCTTTTTTATTTTAAGGATACGTGATGGCGATCAGTGTTAAAAATGTACGTGACCGAATCACCAACGTAGAGAACCAAATGGCAACTGGCCCACGTGTTGATCCGCAAGTTGCGTCGAAAGCACATAATGCCGCCGACACTTTTTCGGGTTGGACGCCAAGCCGGTTAGACTGCGGGGGAAGCTGTAGCTGGACGTGCTCAAACGGTTGTACGCATGGCTGTACGAGTTGTTCGGGCACCTGTACGTCAGTGTGTGTAGGTAGCTGCTCCTCTGCGTGCGGTAACCAGTGTACTGGATGTAGTTCAACGTGTTCCGGTGGCTGCTCAGGTTGCAGTGGGACCTGTGGGGGTGCTTGCTCGGGCCGTTGTTCTACGGGTTGTTCTGGTGCTTGCTCTGGTGGCTGTTCTGGCCCAACCTAAGAGGTGAAAAATGGCAATTGGATTACCTGCGCTACAAGCGCGGCTAAATAACATTGACAACACTGCATTGAAGAATACGGGTGCAGTACAAAACTATATTCGTGGGAAAGCGACGAACAACGCAGACTTATTCGGTGGCCAAGCTCGCAACCACTATGACTGTGGTGGGAGCTGTAGCTGGACCTGTTCGAGCTGTTCTGGTGGTTGTACAGGGAACGCATCAGGCGGCTGTGGTTCTTCGTGTTCTGCAAACTGTGTATCAGGTTGTAGTGCAGGCTGTAGTGGATGTTCGAATACCTGTTCTGGTGGCTGTTCAGGAAGCTGTACGGGGAGTTGTTCTAACTCGTGTGTAGGAAACTGTTCTGCAGGCTGCTCAGGTAGTTGTTCTGGTGGGTGTTCTGGGAGGTAATTGTGATTAGCCTTAAGAACCTTCGTGATCGGTTAGTAACAGCGGAAGGGTATATTACGACCGCTAACGCAAACAACTATATTGCAAACCAAGGCACCGTGTCTTCAACCAACAACCTTGCCGGTTTACCTTTAAGCCATTATAACTGTAACGGCGGATGTAGCTGGTCGTGCAGTGGTAGCTGTAGTAAAGGTGCGGGGGGAAGGTAACTAAGCCCTCCAGTGGTAGTATGTCTATTACGCAATAACCGAGTTAATCGTACGGGTTTACTACTGAGTTTCAAGTCACCGGTAGGCAATGGCGCGGTGGGTTCTATACCCTGAATGTCCGTTTGACCGTGAAATAAATGGAGCAATCAATGAAGAATGATTTACATTTAGCGTACAAAACAATTTTCAATCATCCACTTCACATTTCTTCCCCTGATTCCGTACGTGCACACTTAGCAGATGAAGTTCGTCTGCTGACTCAGTTGCCGGGCGAATGGCCTAAAGTGCGCGGACGTTTCTTTACCGATCGTAAAAACTATCGTGTAGAAAATACGTTTAAGATTCGTGATCTGACGGCAGAAAGCGTAGTGGTCTTTACCGGTGACTCCGAGTTGCGTGGTAAACTGGTTGCGGGTAAATATTTCTTTAGTGACGGGATTTTGAATAACTCCGTAGATATGGAATTGTTCTTTACCCCATTTGAAGAAATGGGCGCAAAACCGGTTGCCCGTCGTTGGTGGTCACCGGATTACTTAGGCTCGTTCCCGTATTTCTTTACCCTGGTAACACCAGAAACGAAGAACTATTTCGATACGGAATCGTATATCGAAATTGAAGGGTACGAAGCGTTAGGGATTAATTGCTTAGCGGATTTAATGGCGTATAGCTATAAGTTCGTGTGGGATCGTGAACGTTCTGTGTGGGTTGCCCTGACGGATGAACACGAAATCACAAAACGCATCCGTAAGCCTTGGATGCAGCATTTGATTCAAACGCGTATTGGCGAGCATCCGTCAACAGAAGCGGATCTGGCAAAACTCGTTAGTTTCTTAATGACGAAAGTCACGTTAACTGACGAAGAGAAAGCAGCAGTGTCGGCGGTGTTGGACCGTAACGTAACGTTAGCGGATTTAGAACGTTTAAATGTCCGTTATAAAGACCTTAATCGTATTTTGGAAGCGTATAACTCACCATTCTTGTTAACCCCTGGTGCTAACGTAGACGACGATCCTTTGTTCGCCATTGATTATATTTAAAAAACGACCGGAGTCACCTGCAATGACAACCAATGCAGAACCAAGGTTATCGAATCGTTTATACGATAAACCCACCGTATTGTCCGTAGTCGCTACGTCCAAGTGTAACCTGGATTGTAGCTTCTGCGGTGGAGCCTATTACATGAATCGTGAAGATTCTCCGCGAGAGTTTCAACGTGAGCGAATTTTGGAAGCGCTGGAAGCTAATCCAACCATTACCGAAATTCAGTGGACGGGTGGTGAGCCATTACTGGCAACCCGTAAAATTGAGGCGTTTGTTGATGAATTAAAAGTGATTCGTCCTGAACTCAAACACCAGTTGTATACCAATGGCTTAAAGATGCGTAAATCGCATCTCCCGTTGCTAAAACAGTTTGACAATGTCTACGTTAGCATCGATGGGTTTAAGTCGTCTGAGCGCCCGTTTATGCGCTTTATTGACGAAGGCTGTTACGAAGCACTGGAAACGATCTACGAGCTGGATAATGTCCAGACTTGGGGTGTCCTGACACGGGACCGTTTAGGGGATAAACGCTGGCACGAAGATATTATTCAGCTGCACAGCGCGATTTACCATTACGGTTTCCGTGCAATGACGTTACTCTTAGATGCGAAAATGCCAAAACCTTTATCGCCCGACCACGTCATGAACTTTATTTACGGCTACTATCAGGTTCAGGACAACATTGAACGACTGAATGTAGTAAATGGTCGTGAATGCGGCTTTACGGTAAGTAAAGTGTTTGAAGAAGGGTGTAACGTTTGCAGCGAAAGTCTTTGGATTAATGCAGACGGTGGCGAGCACCAACTCCAGAATGCACCTAACGTTCTGGAATCGGGATGTAACCAACTGGCCTTCTCTATCGGTGTAGAAGCGTACGAATATATTCGTCGTGTGGTGATGGCAGGACGTAATAGAGGGGCGGCAAATGAGTCAAGTAAATGAATTCCCTAAGCAGTTAACGTATCAGATCGTAACCAACCTTTCGTGTAACCTGGACTGCGAATATTGTTACGAACGTAAGTACCCGCGTAACAACAAAGCGGCTGACATTGTTGATTTCTTACACGCCTGTTTTGAACGCGATAAAAACGAACCGAATGTTGAAGTTATTATCGACATTATCGGCGGTGAACCGTTCATGCAACCTAAACTGCTGCTGGCTGCGTTTGAAACCGCTGAGCAGTTGTGTAAAGAACACAACCGACCGTTTATGTTTAGTATCTCCACGAACGGAACGCTGTTAGATCGTCCGTTGAACCGTGAGATCGTAGAACGTTGGAAAGACAAACTTTCAGTTGGGGTTTCGATTGACGGCTTACCTGAGTCCCATGACCGATATCGTATCTTCACAACGACACGTCAAGGTTCTTACGAAGCCGCAGTACGTGGCTATAACTACTTAAAAGAGGTTGGCATTGCAGAACTCGGCGTAAAGGCGACCTTTACGTTAGAAACGCTTCCGTTCTATGCTGCGGGGATGAAGTCATTAATTGACATCACTGGCGGTGGGACAATTTCTGGGAACGTAACCTTCGAAGACGTTATGCCACGTAGCATGGCGACGTCAATCGCTTTACAGATGATGGATGTGATAGATTATTGGGTTGAGAAAGGATTACACACCAACCCACGTAATATTTTATCGCACATCATTCCAGAAGGGTTGGATTTCGATACGATTTGGGAACCGAACTGGCGTGACCAGTTACTGTATAATGACACCGTACGGTTGAACCCAGAACGTTTACGTCCGTTCTGTGGGACGTTAACGCACATGACGTGCTTAGGATTTGACCGTAAGATCTTTGGCTGTAACCGCTTTATGTCAACGGTAACGTCGCGTTCTGCGGTGTTTGAGTTGGTAGGTCGGGAATTCGTCAGTCTGGACAACGGTAAATTGTTAGAAGAGATTCAAACGCAATATACCAACTACCCAGAGACCTGTTTAGGTTGTCCGATGAAACACGCTTGTGGTAGCTGTGCTGCGGCTTCTTACGAGAACGGGGAAGGAACGTTAGAAGACCGTAAAGCGTATCACGCTGAACGTCGTCAGTGTGGCTGGACGACAGCGAAACTGATGGTGGCGGAATACTGGAAACAGAAGATGGGTACGACGTCAGCAAAAGCGTTCCACGACACGAGCATGTGTTATTGCCCACGCTGTGTTCGTGAACGTGCCCAAAAGGAAAAATTATTAAGAGAAGCCAAAGATGAAACCAATTCTGATCAACAATATTACGAAGCGTAGAATTCGACTTCTGGATAAGTTTCTGGAAAACAGTAAGCTATTCGGTTGTTATGTGGTGATTAACGGTGAAGTATTTTACCGATGACGTAAAACGCTTGCTGATTCGTCACGGTGTGACTGTGATCATCCCAATGTACTGCACCGAACTTACTGACCTGTCGGTTGCGGAAATACGAAAAACGTAACCCAGGGTTTGAAGAACGGGTATTGGATTTCCCACGTCACAAGATTGCGTTTCTACGCCGCTCTTTAAGCGAACCCAGCGCAGAATCTATCACTGTGTTGGCATTGTCCTTCCCCGGCATTACTATCTTCGCAACACGTAACCCGAACTCACCGATTGATGGGTTTTACGATGAGCGAGAGAAATTTAATACCGTGATTTTTCCTGAGCTAACGCCAGAAGAATGCCAGGGTATCCGTATCGATTGGGAATCTGACTTCGACACAAGATTCCGTCATATCGATTTTGAACTGTTAATCGAATTAGGGTTGATTAAAGGAGACGATGAATGTCTGCTACTGGTGAAGGCTTAACGAAAGAAGAAATCCGTCGGCGTTATTTTGCGCACGATTTACCGATTGACCGTCATGGTAACTACATGGAGAAAATCGGTAGCGAAGATCACGGGCGTACGGGTTTTTGTGCGTTACTGCACTATAAGTTGATTGATGGGATGTCTGATCGCGAAGCATTAGAACAAATGCGTAACTACGACATGTCCGAAATCGAAGCACGGTTTACGCTACAGAAAGCGAAAGACTTTGTTAACGACACGTTGGGAATTGACCTGGAAGAGATTCGTACAGGTTTACGTTCCACCGTACGGTATATCTTTACTGATGTTCAGAAAATTCTAAGCGCTCTGGAATTCCGTTATCAGGATGCGCGCTATGCTGAGATTCAGGTAGGTGATTTCACTTTTCAGGCAGATGAGAAGTCACAGGTAGCACTGAGTCGTTATATCCAGTCAGAAACTGCGCCAGCGTATTGGTTAACGGCTAACAACACCCGCATCGAACCGTTTACGTTAGAACAGTGCAAGACGTTACTGGCAGCAATCGTGGAACGTGATCAAAGACTACACCACGCAATGTCTGAGCAGAAAAGAGAAGTCAGGGCTTGGGCTGAGGCGCGTGATTACGATTCAATTAAAGCGTTTGCGTTAGAGCAAGGGCTGTAATCGACAGACGAAAAAAAATAGTATACCTACCTCCTATTACGGGAGGTAGGTATTTTTATTTTTTCTTAGGACGTAAAACCGTCCAGCTCACCGTTGGTGGTGGCCAGGTCAATACGATTATCAACAACTTTCGGCGTAATTACGAAAGTTGCCATTACACCTGGTTTATAACGGAGGTTCTTTTCAGTAACGGTGCACGTTACCGTACGCAGAGTGACGTTTTCATGTTCGTCTTTCTGGTCTTCGGTGTTGTACACAACGTCGCCTGGTGCGATAGCATCGTTCGGTTTAACTTTATTGATGTAATATTGTAACCAAGCGCGCAGTTCATTTTCTTGAACCCAGCGAGACAGATCGTCAGTTAGTTCAATACGGCCTACAACAACGTGGCCTAAGAACCTTAGACTTCTTTATCAATCAAGAAAAGCCTAAGGGTGGTAATTATAAACAACGTGCTTTACAACTCTACTCTGATTCGGGGAGTCAGCACAAGTTCGGTAATGCGATTGATGCAACGTTGTTGGACAGTACCGTAAAGCAGGTTCACGACTACATCGCTGCTAACCCTGATGAGTTTCCGTTCATTCACTTTATTGAATGTGACATCAGCTGGTTACACATCGATGTTCGTAATCAGCCTAACATCACTTTCTGGTCACCAAATCGTGGCACTGTGAAAGTGGTTAAGCAAAAACCAATCGATTGGAGCGCCTTAGTCGAGATTTAACTATTTCTAAGGTGTTTATACCTTATTTTGTATAAAGACGCTTAGAATGAGTTCTACGCACGATTTGGCGGTTAAAATGACTATACCCTACTCCCGTTAAGGAGTAGGGTAGTTTTTATTGTTCCGCAGGATGGAGCATTGTTCCAGTGTCAGACGCTACACCTTCTTTACAGTGGAAGAAAGTAATGCCTTTACCATCACCCGTTTTATATTCTAAAGTAGAATACGCAAATGTTGGTGTTTTTGAAAGTAACCCATTTACACGGTAGTAACGTTGTCCCGTGATAGGATCGATATTCCCATTAACTTTACCTAATAGATCTTTATAAAGTTGGGGTGACTCAATCTTACCATTTGGCCAGGTGGCTACCCAGTTAGCACCAGTATCGATTACAGTTACTGAGCCTAACATTAGGTTAGTCGAATTGACGACAGGTTTATAATTTACAAAATCTTGCTCTACACCCATACAGGTGTAAATAACCATGTCGTGTGGCTCTACGGGTACAGTCGAGAATTGACCGTTAGCGGTGGGTTGTAGGGCACAGCTTGCCAACGAAAGTGCTGCAGTTACAACAAGTAGAAAACGTTTTAGCATGTTTTCACCCTTCTATAAAAAGTTAAAAAATAATAATTTTACAGACAACCCTTACTGCTGTCTGTCATAACTATTAACAACACTTCTATAATCCGAACAATACTATGCAAACCACCCATACTACTTACGAGGTAAAACAATGGCTAAAACTTTTCAACAGCAGCTTATCGAGATTGTAATTGCTAAAAACAACCAAACTGCTTCTAAGCTGACTGTAAATGATGTTAATTTTAGTGCTGTCGCTGAGTTCACCGGAGAAGCTGGCCGCAACACTAAAATTACTCTGACCGCCAAGGCAGAAAGCCAGAACTTCAAAGGCGAGAAAGAATTCCACTATACTCGTCTTTCCTGCGACATCGTTGGTGAAGTTGAAGTAACTGCACCTACTACCGATTTCGATTCACCAACGAAGATCCTGGCGAAAGTTAACGCAGCCATGGCTGAGAAAGGGTACACCGATGACGAGTTCGGTGAAAACGACCTGCAAACTATTTCTCGTGTACACTTCCGAATGGCTGAGTTTATGCCGCCAGTCGGAGACGGGATCACTTTAGTGACTCCAGGCTGAACTTGGGCGGGTGCCGAAGGTGAGTGAAACCACCGAAGTCAAGGGGCAATTCGGGCTAGGGCAGTCTAGCGGAACGGGCAAGAAACTTAAAATGTACCTTATTCTTACAGATGGCCTCTCCAATTACCTTTTTCAGACCTACACCTTATACACCAGAAACCAAGCAACAAATATGGGCCACCATATTGACAGATTCACATGATTTACACTGTGGATGTACAGAGCCCATATCACATATGCTACATGAATTAATACCTCCAGACAGCAAATACAGACACTGGACCATTGACCAGTTCATTAAATATACACATAAAAGACAACTATGCCTTTTTACTGGTGGAACAGAAGAAAAAGGTATTGGAGAGGCCGTCGCAGGCCCTTCTACAGAACGACCCTACAAACAAAGAAGAAGAAGGAGACGCAGACCCACTTACAGAAGGAGATATTACAGAACTCATAAACGCCGTCGACGCCGCTCAAAGGTAAGAAGAAAGAAAAAGACTTTACTTATAAAACAATGGCAACCAGATACCATTAGAAAATGTAAAATTAAAGGATATATAACTCATGTTTTAGGAAGTGAAGGAAAACAATTTGCTTGCTATACAGATACAAGATTTGACTGGGTACCACCCAGAACACCAGGAGGAGGAGGTTTTGGAGTAGAAAAATACACATTAAGCTTTTTATATGATGAATACTTAAGAGGCAACAAACATATGGACATTTAGCAATGTATACCTTGAACTTGTCAGATTTACAGGCATGCAATTTAAATTTTTTAGACACCAGACAATGGACTTTGTAGGAACCTACCAAAGAATGTATCCAATGGATTTAGACAAATATACATATGCTGATAGTCACCCATACAGCCTACTTAAAAAAAACATCACTTTATAATACCAAGCTTTAGACACAAAAAAGGTGGAAAACCATATGTTAAAGTTAGAATTAGACCACCAAAACAAATAACAAACAAATGGTACTTTCAAGAAACATTTGCCCCTGCTGGACTAGTAAAATTAACAACTTCAGTTTGTGACCTTAGTTATTCCAACATAGGCAGCAGCAGCTCCTAACCAACTTATGACATTTTATGACTATCAATTTAAACTACTATAAAAATGCAGGTTGGGGCAATGCCACCTACCAACACACAGGAGGTTGGTACAGACCTTTTGATAATGCAAAAACAGGACAATTTTCAGGAAAAGATATTAATGGTAAAACAGTATCAGGCAGCATAGCCGGCACTCCTTACACAGCCACTGTAGACTATAATACTGGATTTTTTCAACCACCTTTACTACAATTAGTTACCAGCTCTACTTGGCAAGAGACAATAGCAACTACAGTAGCAAGATATAACCCTACAAGAGATGATGGAAAAGGCAATGCTATATGGCTAGTTAGTATCTTAAATTTGAAATACACAGCACCAGAAACTGATAAAACACTTATAGCAGACAATTTACCACTATGGCAACTATTTTTTGGATTTACTAACTATGTACAAAAAATGAAAAAAGATCCTACATTTTTAAAAACATACTACATAGTAGTACAATCAGTATACATAGAACCACACCATGGAATAAACAAATTTTACATTCCAATAGATCAAACATTTATACAAGGCAAAGGTCCATATGGTGAATGGCCTACACAAGACAAAAAATCAAAGTGGTATCCCACTTTAGATCACCAACTAGAAACCATAAATGACTTTGTTGAATGTGGTCCTTTTATACCAAAACTACAAAACAAATCACTATCTACATGGGAACTAAGATCTAAATACATTTTTTACTTTAAGTGGGGAGGCTCACAACTCCCAGAACAAGAAACAGCAAATCCAGCTGAGCAAGGAGTTTATGAAATTCCCGATAAACTCAAACAGGCTTTACAAGTCCTTGATCCGAAATACCATAAAGCCAGAAAAGCAGTACATGCCTGGGACTTCAGAAGAGGTATGCTTACTAAAAGAGCTGACAAAAAGAATCTGTGAAGACTCAGAATCTATTGAAACTCTCTCAACAATTTCAGGTGCATCACAGAAAAAGAAAAAGAAATATCAAGGAAATGCACTCCAACCACAAGAAGAGGAGACGAGTTCACTACAAAGCTGTCTCCTCTCACTCTGCGAAGAAAATACCTTCCAAGAAACCCAAGAAACACCAGATCTCCTCAACCTCATCAAGCAACAGCAGCTCCAGC
>CYGL01000644.1_pt1 | contig 12261 bp, 17 predicted proteins | sample 485531 | NCBI WGS metagenome assembly CYGL01 (sample SAMEA3497897, study PRJEB9818) | human gut metagenome | reverse complement strand
TTACACTGATGTTTAGTTACGGGATGTATATTGAAATTAGAGCTAACAAAAATCTAGATAATTATGTAGGTAATTTGGTTCATAATGTTCCTACCCATCAAGGTACAACCCCAGCAGAACTAAAAGACCGGCTCTGGATTAACTTAGGAAAGTGCCGACTCATTTGATGATTTAAGCCATGTAATGAAGTCATCTCGACTAGCTGCTCCATCGTTACCCAAACCTGAGTAGAATACGTTAGTCTTGCTGTCATTAACTGATTCAAAGTACTGTGTGTTAGGTACAGGTGTTTCACCATCTAAAAACATGTTAGTTACATCGGGGTTAGCATTCATAATAGCACGCATAGCTGGGGATTCAGTACGATTGCCCTTAGCTTCTTCGTGGAGCGACCAATCTTTACTATTACCTAGAGTTAAGTCGACTAATCCATATTTATATGATTTATCACCTTCTTCTGATAGTTTAGTAAGTTGTAAGCACCAAAAGAAGCCATTCAAATCTGCTGGGGTTGTACCTTGATGGGTAGGAACATTATGAACCAAATTACCTACATAATTATCTAGATTTTTGTTAGCTCTAATTTCAATATACATCCCGTAACCTAAAACATCAGTGTAAGTTGTAATTTGAGCTTTAAATGGTGTCACTGTCTTGCCAGCTACCATGAAGTTTTGTTGTATTCCGTCCCATGTCCATAGGTTCATTACATCATATCTCATAAGAACTCTCCTAATCCGTCTAAATCATCTTCAGCACGTAACTCATCAAGTTTATGCTTATTAATTTCTTCTTTAACATCAACAACGATACCGTGTTCTTTAGCTAGCGCCATCAATATAGCTTTATCGCCTTGTACAAACTTTTCTGTAACTGTTTCGTCAACTAGTGTTTTCTTTTTGCCTGTGCTAGTATCTTTGTACTTATATTTCTTTGTGACTACCTGTACAGTTTTAGATAAAGCACGTTCCAATAATTCTTCTTCTAACTTCTGTTTAACTGTTAATGGATTTACTTTCGGCATTATAATAACTTCCCTTCTTCTGAAATGGCGATACCCTTCTCACGCATCGTGTTTAAATTTTCTTCTCCGTATAGTGCAAAATCAGCTAAGTTACTCTCATATACGTACACAGCGTTTGTAAGAGCATCTGTTAAGTCAATCTTACCTTCTTTAGTGTCCTTTACCAAACGAATAGCGGCAGTGTCTTTCTGATTAGCCACCTTAGCATTGAGCAAGTGGACCTTCATCAAGTTGCCTACATAAAACATCTCACCACTTTGTAATGAACGTTTGGTTGATTGAATTGCACTAGACATTGTAAATGCATTCTGTTTAACTTTCTCGACATCTGCATATAAACCTAACTCCTCGAATTTTTCTAGGAATCGAGATGAATAAGCAGGGTCGATAGCTAATTTGATTGTGTGCAAGTCATTTTCCTCTAGGTAATTAACCAACGTTTTAACGCCCTCTATACTATCATTTCGTCCACCTTCGTGGTAGTGTGTTTCCCCTAAGTGTCTATAAGCATCTTCTTTTTCTTGCGGTCTAATAGCTATAGGGAGAGCGTAAAATGTACGCCCAACCATAGTTAAGAAAACAGAGCCCCAAGTATCACCAGTAATAGAGAAGTCAGAACCAAGAACGCCATATAATCCTTTGAAATCAAAGTTCATGAGTTGTGCTGCATCTACCTCTTGAGGTGAGAAGTATTTGTTTACTCCGTTAGCATTCAAGTTAAAACGTTTAGTAAGGGCAACAGCCATCTTACTTGGGTCAGCTTTAGCATCATCTAAGTCCTTTTGTATATCTTCTTGTTTAACTGCTACCCCGATTGCTGGGTTTGCTTTTATCCACTTATCAGGTTGATGTACCTCTTCTATATCATCTAGCTCATAAATGAAAGACCATCTAGAAAAATCATCGTTATCTAAATAAGTTTCAAAAATTTTCATCTCATTGTCATAAGCTCCACCACGAATTAAGTTATTTGTAGTAGTAACAAGCAACAGGCCTTCATTCTTTGCCAAACCTTGTCGCAATGTGCCAAGTGGACTTTTTGCCATAGCTCCTAGCTCATCAACGACAACTAATTGTTCTCGTCCACCGTCAAGTTTCTTTTCGTCAGCACCGCGGATAACAACGCTAGACCCACGTGTAGGAAGTTTAGATTTCATAGGGATAGCTACATTATCTTTGTTTATTTGGATAGCTTGTTTCGCTGCTACACCGCTTGTAAGAGATAATTGTAAGTGAGCGAACATCTCAGCTTCAGCAACTGCTTTAGACACCGCCATGAATTTCATAGCTTGATTAGGACGACCACCCAGAAGTAAAGTTAACTCAGCTACCATAGTACCAAAACCTGACTTATAGTTAGAACGACCAACACCAGTAAATATTTCACGAATAGGGAAATCATAACAAAACACAAGAGACAGTGGCATCTTCATCCAATCAAGCAAAGGTGCATAATCTCCATTAGGTAGTGGAATCTGAGTAGAACAATATTTTTCTATCTTTTTCCACTTTTTCTAAGTTGAATGTTTTACCAAGCGGTGACTTATCAAATCTTTTTAATTTAGCTAGTGTACGCTTATTCTTAGCACTCAATGGAATACTTTCGAACACTGCTATATTTGGATTGTTGTACTTAATTACCACCCTAAAACCTTCCTAACGTTATCTTCAGCGCTATTTTTATCATCCTGTGCATTGTGACATGATTGACATAACACTTGCAGAGGAACTTCTAATAAATCATATATGCTGTCAACTTCTACTGCATCATCCTGTAATTCTTCGTTCCATTTCCAAGGGATAGGGTTAATATGGTGAACTACCAAGTGTTTCATAGAACCGCATATTTGACACTGATGCTGTTCTTCAATAGCACGCGCTCTATATTTTCTCCATTTTCTGCTGTTGTTATATAAACCTCTATGTGTAATTAACATTTGAATACCTCCCACAACTCATATAAGAGCCGTATAACCTTTCTAAAGTCCCCACTGGTAATTTACCCACCAACTGATTAAACTGTCTTAATTATTCTCTTTTGGACTTGGATAAATCTCTCTAAATTCTTTATCCCACATTTTAGTAAATGGGAATTTAACTTTACTATGTTTATCTTCGCCTTTGTAGAACAAAAGTTCACGATTTGATTTAATCCAACGTGCATTGAAACCGTCGCAGATGTAGTGTGCTTTTTTGTCGATGTTATAAATAACGTACATATCTAAATTTACCTCTTCTTTTTCTTTTGGTTTTTCTGGTTGTGGTTTTGGTTTGTCTTGCGGTTTAGGTTTAACAATTGTCAATCCATCTACAGCTTCAGACCAACCGTAATATCGCATTCGCCACCCCATGTGTTGGAATAACTCAGTCCCACTTGAATAAGGAGCAGAACGAACACCAGCACCATATTCACTGTCATAAATCATTGTTTTATTTCCATCTGAATAGTACCAAGCTATGTGTCCATAACCTGCCCATTCTCCGTTATCGATTGAGTAATAAACTGGAACCCAGACTCCATTAGGTGGTTCTTCGTTAGGGTGTGCTACACCTGTGCTAACTGCATAATCCCATGAAACTTGCGCCGTCGGTTGTCTATTAGGTGGATTAACTCCGTCATCTACATATTGTAAACACCCTCCGGAATAACCAGGGACTTCTACGTTAGGTGTTACTACTTGAACATAAGTTGTCATTTATTTTCTTTCCCCATTCTATCTTTAATGAATTTAACGAGGTCTTGAAACCATGGATTAATTTGTCCGATAAGTTGGAACAAACGAGCTACGAAGAAAGCCAGTGCAGCGTTAAGAATCCAAGTCAATTCCTTGTCATATGAACCAAACATTCCGAGCCAGTAAAGCAGTTCTAGAATCCAAAACACAGCGATTGTGCTAAAATCAATTACTAGTCGGCGGTTGAGCGGTGGCGACATGTGTTCACCATCCTTAACCCAAGTCATATAGAGAATGAGCAGGATCAAGGTTGTAATTGCAATGAGTTGTGATATTGTTGTCATGTGTTTCTTTCTAATTAAATCTAAGTGGATAGCCATTTTTACGCATGAGCCCTTTGAACTCAGTCATAATGGCTTGCGGATTTTGTGCACCATCAATTGTAACATTGAAGTCACCGTAAGTTGTTGCACCAGTAGTTTTGCTTGCCATTGTAGCACCACGGAATGAGCCCATGGCACTATTTAAAGCATCCATAACACCCGAAGCTTTTGTAAAGTATTGAATGTCAGCCAAGCCCGCGAATGGGTCAGGTTCTTCTTCTATATCTGAGCTAATATTGTAATCAACACTAATCTCTTCTTGTTCGTCAGCACTCTTAAAGATAGCATTCCAAGCATCAGCAATACCTCTGGCAATTCCTTGGATTGTATCAAGAAAAGCTCCAGCCATTTTAACGAAGTTGTTTATTCCGTCAAGCAACGCCTTTAAAGCCCATTCCAAAAGTCCGCTGTTAGTTATCCATTCCAATATAGGCTCAATGATATTCCATATCTTACCTATCAAAATTCCTACTTGTTTAGCGACTTCCATGAGCGAGGGTTGCAAGTTATCCCAAACTTTTTTTAGCCCCTCTACTATCCTAGTCAGGCCTTTACTAGCTTCGCTATTCTTATCAGCAAGCCCCGTAACTTCAAGGAAGGCTTTGGCAACTGTTTCAAGAGCGTTCCATACTCCTTCAACAACAGATGTAAATAAAGAAAGCACAGATTGAAGTAAGCCTGTTTTATTTATCCAATCGACAATTTGAATCGCTCCATTTATTAACACCCCCGCTATTTGCCCAAGTAATTGAATTAAAGGTTGCAATCCTGAGGATAGAATTCCAAGCGTTGTGTGCAAGATATCGAAAGACTCTCTGACTCTGTCAGTTGCTCCTCCGGTTTCTCCAAGCCAACCCGCACCCTCCATTAAGCTATTAACGAAGACGTTTATTAAACTTGTAATCTGTGTCAATACGGACATTAGCAAGTTCCACGAACCAGTGAGGAGGGAGCTTAAGACTTGCATTTGTGACATGTTTGGTATCAGATTGATGATAGCCCCCATCAAATCTACACCTATCTGTCTAGCTATACCTGATATTGACAATGATAACCCCTCGAAACCAGTTTGCAATTGACCGATAGTAGGAGATAAAGTTTGCCAAGCACCGCCTAAGAAAGCTGCAGCAGCTTTACCCAGTTCAGTAGTGAAATCTCCTAAAGCGTCAGCCATATCATTGATTGATGGAGCTACGCCTCCGAATTCTATTTTCATTTGCTCTATAAAGCTCATGTCCATAGCTTTTTGGGCATTTTCAAAGGCATCGCCGAAAGTCATAACTTCTTGACCAGCACCTTTAAAGTCAGCAGAGAGAGCCTCTATTGCTTGCTTATATAAATCAGCACTAACCTTACCATCGTTTACGGACTCTTTGAAGTTATCCATAGTAATGCCAGCGTCGTTATGCTCTGCAATCCATTTTTTGAGCGGGCCTGCAGCGCCTGAAGCAATTAACTGGTTATAGTCTTGTGCCATAAGTTTGCCAGCAGAGAAAATCTGAGATGAAACCAAACCAAATGACTCAATTTGGTCTTTTGTCATACCAAATGCCGTACCAATATCGAGGATACCCGTAGACATAGTAAATGCTTCCTTACCTGACATGTTCAATGAACTTGATAAGTTTTTAGCTATATCAGTAAGTGACCCCATATCAGCCAGACCGGCAGCACCCATCGCTTTAATACTATTTTGGAAGACCTTAGCCCCTTCAGCTCCGTCAGACAAAGAGTTACCCATAGCACGCTGGCCCCGCGCCATTTCATCGTAAGTGTCCATTGCCTTCTTACCGAGGACTCCAAGGGAAGCTCCAGCTACAGCCGACATCTTAGCAATAGTACCTACAGCAAATTGTGCAGTGTTAGCCATTCCTTTAATACCAGCAGAAGCAACCTTAGTAGCACCTGAAGCGATAGTACCAAGACCACTAAAAGAAGACTTCAAAGCTTTAACTGGAGTGCTATCCATTGCGGAACTTAGCTTGCTCTTTAAAGAACTAAAAGCTCCACTTAACCTAGAAGTGTTACCTCCCATAGCGTCAAACTCTCTGCGTAATGCAGCAGCTTGAGTCTTAGCGTTACGCAAATCCGCCTCAGCCTTAGCAATGCCTTTGATATTCCCTTTAGCTTGCATGGCTTCGAGGTCAGCAGATAGCTTTTTAACTTTTTCATCAGCCAAACTAATGGCTTGTGCCATATCTTGTATAGCTTTTTTCTTATCTGATTTCTTACCAGAACTCTCGAACTCTTTATTAAACTCTCTAGCGGATCTAGTGAGTGAGTTCATTTGTTGATTGATACCTCTTACACCAGCACTTAAAGCGCGGTTATTAAGTTCGGTGTCAATAACATATTTTGCCATGTGGTCAACCTCCTATTAATTGATAAGCCTCTTCGATAGCTAACCAATCCCATTCTTCACGAGGTATTGATAAAGAAGAAAGCCCCCTAATCAGTACTAGGGATTGAGATTCTAGTAAGTTAGAAGGCTGTTCGTTCTTTTTGCTATCTTTATCAGGTTTAGGAAACTTGACCTCACTTATTTTTTTAAAGCTTTTTGCATAACCTCTAATCCTTCCAAGTATAGCCCAGTTTCGTACATTGATTGAAATTCTTCCGAATCGATAAAGTTATTGAAGTTCTCCCATGTAGTTGGCTCTACCATGGCAGCAACGATATATGGTAAGTTTGCCATTTCTTTAGCATCTAATAGCAACTCGCTTCCCATTTTACGTTTATAGTTGATTGTACTTCCTGCTGTAAATCTAAGTTTCGTCATTATGTTTCCTCTTTCCTAATTAATTAAGCTCCTGGTTTTGTGTCAGTTGGTAAAACGATAGTTCCACCTGTGTACATTTTATTCAATGCCCAAAGATTTTCGTCTGATGGATCGTTAGGGTCAACATCAAACTGGAAGAAGTCTGTGCCTGCTGCATCGAATTGATTAACTGCACAAGTGATTTTGTTTTCAGTTGCTGTCAAGCTATCTTCATCTGCTGCACGTTCTACTGAAGCTGGAGAAGCTGTTAGAGCGTAATAAATGTTGATGCGGATAATTTCTTTACCTGCTACGTTTTTCCATTCACCAAATGCAATAGCAAATTGTTTAAATGCTTTAGGGTCGTTAGCAAGGCCAAATCCAAGTTTCTTTTTACCAAGAGCGTGAGTTTTCATTGCTTCAGGATATTCGAGAGCTGTGATTTCTGTTTCACGTGTTACAGTACCCTGTTGAGTAAAGAAGGCTACGCCCTCCATATCTGCCCAGATGTTTGTAGATTCTGCACTAGGGTCTTCTGATTGAGCTGTAAGACCTTTAACTTCTACAGCTGAACCATGCGTGCCGTTAGTCAATGGGAAGAATAAACCTCGACCGATACCATGTGTAAACACTTTTTCTGTTGTTGTAATTGCCATTTAACTACCTTTCTTATTTTACTGCTGCTGTCTTGATGATTGCACTAGCATTCTTAAAAGTTTCAATACCAGCGATTTCACCACTAAGACGATAAGTTACTAGATTTCCTTCTGCATGTTCTTCAATTGTCAATTCAGGCTCTTTCAACTCAGTCACTGCCATTGCTTGAGTAGTCGTTACAATACCTTTGATGTCTTGCAATCCTGTCACATTACCATCAATCAACCAACGTGGCATGGAGATAATCGCTTCAGGGTACAAGTCAGTTAATTCCTTAACTTCTGCTGTTGTAGCTTTATTAGGATTAACTAAGATATACGGACGACCCACTTTGTTCAATAAAGCATAACCTTTGACAAAACTATCAGACTCAACCACATTACTTAGCTTAGCAATATTGTAATCATACCAAGGAGAACGAATAGACATCTCACTAGGATCGGTAACATCAGTACCGCCGGCAAAACGTGCAAACTCCAAACCTTGCAAATATTGTTGTTCTAACTCAGCAATCAATCCAGCATCACCGTACATTGTCATAATTTTAGGAACAGTTCGAATAGCTTCAAGAATTCCGTTACGTACAACACGTTTAGTTTCTGTGATATCCGGTTCTTGTGATTGACCATTGAACAGACCGTGACCAACGAAAGCGGCAATGTTTGCATTATTGTCGTTAGCTACGCTAATAGGAGCTTTGTCATTGAGAACAGTAAACAGAGAAGCAACACGTGCAGCTAAAGAGTTCTCAACTACTTTTTGATTATTGAAAATTGTCATGTTGCCTTCTTTCTATTACGCTTCCGAAGCTGGTGTCACAGTTACAACCTTAGCCATACGGCGAGCTGCAATAGAGCCACCGATGAGAACTTCTGTCAAGAATTGATCATTGTTATATTTGATGTCAAAGTCTTGGAAGTTACCAAAACCAGAAGCCATTGACAAGTTGTAGCGTTTTTGAGCAAATGCCACGATAGTTCCATCAGGATATACTGTTGTATCTTCTGCAGAAGTTTTACCAGTTTTTACATTATCCACGATAACAATATCTTGAACGCCAAGACCTGCCGCAATTTGTTCTACTGATGAAGTTGACCGGGAAAATTAATTGACCATTTTTGTCTTGAGCGAATTTAAGTTCAGCGAATGTGTTAGGAGACATCGCAAGAACAACACCAAACGAACGAACGATACCTTTGAGAGATTCTTTAACACCCCCAACGTAATCAGTAGCTGTTCCAGTTGATACCCAAGGGTCACCAATGATACCACGGATAGCTTCATCTTGAGTACCAGCGATAACTTTTTGTTCGATACCGAGAGCGAGTTGCATAGGCAATTGGTTCATGATATAGTCAAGCAATGCGTTTTGGTTCATTGCTTTATTCATTGCGATAAGTTTACGTGGAACTTCGATGAATGAGTAGAAGAACTCAGGATTAAATAGAACGCTAATTGAGCAGTTACAGTACCAGTTTTCTCAGCACCCTATTGTGTGATATGAACCAGTTGAAGCAGCAGAATCCCAACCAACTTGAAGGTCAGTCAACGGTGTTACATATAAGTGTTGAAGCAAACCACCAGGGCGTTCAAAGGCATCCATAAAGCGAGATAATACACCTTCAGGGATGAGTGATTGAGGATCAGTGATGCCTTTTTCACGTTGAATTGTTTCTGATTTTTCTACCCAACGTTGTTTGAAAGGTTTAGCTGCTTCTACGTTAAACAATTCTTGAGCAAAGTCGAGAATAGCTCCAGCGGATTTTTCGTAAGCTACAGTGTCTTTGATTTTGATTTCGCCTGATTTTTCTTTTTTCAAAGTTTCGACAATTGACTCAATTGATTTTGAGAATGCCGCTTGCTCTTCTTTTTTAATCGCTACTTCATCTTCAGCGAGTTTCAACTTGCGTTCTTCAAGTTCTAATTCTTTTTCTTTAAGTTCTGATGCAGTCGCTACCATATCTTTTTCCTCTTCTTTTTCTAATGTTTCTGATTTTGTAAATGTTACTTTCGCTAATTCATTAGCCGGATTGCGTACTAAGCTACCTTCAGTAATAACAATATTGTGATGTTCGTTGCCGTGAATATCAGATGTTGCTACACCATACCCCACAGATAAACCTTCACGACCTGAACTCTTAGCTTGACGAGCCAAATCTGAATTGTCATAGACAGCGGTGATCTCTACACCGTCATCAACAACACTCCAAATTAGTTCACCAATCTTTTGTGCTTTATTATGTTCTAGGTACAAAGGAGCTTTACCAAAGTCACCCTTAACACTCTTGATAATGTCACCATGCTTATCTACATTGTCAAACTGAACGAGTCGACCACGTAATCCTCCGTTACTCGCTATTCCCATCTTGTGGATCTACCTCTTCTTCTTTTGGTTCTTGTTTAGGTTGATACTCAGCGGCTATTGCTTGCATCTTCTCTTCCTTGGCTATTTCTAACTCAGTACTGAAACGCTCGTTCTCACGAGTGACTTTATTGTACTGATCGAGATACTTGTAACCAGCTGTAGAAATGAATGACAATGTTGTTGCAAAGTCAAAATTCCAATCTAAGCCTAAAGCATCCAAGTAAGTGCCAGTGATTTGATTAATGAAAGTCATAGTCTGATTATCGTTAGCCATGCCGAGAACAAACTCAGGAGGAATTCCGGATTGTGCAAGCATAGAAGTGAGTAATTGCTTAGGAGCTTCCATGTTAGCGCGTGAATAGTCAGGTTGTAATTCCTTGACATCTTCAGTGTTTTTGAACCATAATACTTTATCGCCTGCTTCGACTGAACTATTAATTTGTTCGTTACGTTGTTTCTGCCATGGCAAAGCTACTTTAAGATTAAGATCTTGGTTAGTCTTAGCAATAAACTTAACCGAACCGTCTAAGTCAAATTTTCGTCCCATAGCATCAAAAGCTGCATCTATCAAAGCCAAGTTGCCAGCAATTTGTTCGTATGGTCGTACAACTAATTTATAATCTCCACGTAAGCCGGTAACTAAATTATAACCATCTCTATACGTTTTAATTGTAGGGATTTGTTCTACTACGCCGAATTCTTGGTCATTAGCAATTCTATAAACTTTATTATCCTGAAGCACAAGCTCTTGAACAGCATCTAACCGATTAATCAACCTAATCACATCCAACTCTCTACTTTTATCATATTCGACATACGAAAGAGAGCGAATGATAGCCTTAGTGACAATATCTCGACCAACTGTACCAGTCCGACCAGACATATTAAAAAGGCTTGAAATATCGCCCATATCTTTATTTCCTTTCTAGTGGATATAACGGTATCAGTTATATTTAAACTTACTATCATAAAGCACCACATATTCGCATTATAGGGAGCGTCCCAATCATCTACAAGCGGACTTGAACCGCTGTACTCATTCGTGGAGTATCTTTAATCGCTAACCTGCTATAGATGAAGGTATAACCATAGCTCCAGTACACTAGACCCGATGGTCAGACTTTATGTCTTGTCTTTATGTATCGTCATACAAAGGATTATACCAAACGCCTTAACTCTCGCAAGTGGATTCGAACCACTACTTACACCAAGCAACACACGATACACGGAACACTTACCATTATAAACTCATATGACTTGGTGACTGCCCCTAGTTAACCAGTACGAGAACTTAAACTAATAGCCATGCATAGCCTAGTTTAAACAAGGGAATCTAGTCCCCAAAAAAATAAAGGAGACGACAGTTTAACGACTTATCGAGGTCGAGTTATTTACATCAACTCTAACAATTTAATCATGAGATAAGCTATCAACCATGAGTACCAAAGGTTAAATAAAATTTTGCTATATCCAATTTTATTTACATATTCTAAACTAAAAGATGCAAACAAACTCAACAACCAATTAGCAGTATTAAGAATTAATACAACCCAAACTACAACATTTAAAATCATTTCTTTTTACCTTTCAATATATCAGTAAACACTGCATAAAATCCATATACCATGAAGTAAGCAGTAATAGCAATGATTGACACACTAACAATATCACTAATCATTTTTCCAAACTTTCTACATATTTCAATTGGCAATAAGCATCGGCTTCATCATCACCTAGGTCCAGGCTTAAATCATGAAGTAAGATTGCTTTACTTTGTTCTTTACGCTCTGTGCGCTTACCACTAATTAAATGGAAACTTGCCCATGAGCTGTTAGGAATAAAAGTGAAGCCGTCACTAACTTGTTGTAACATACCCAATAACATGCCATTACAGTTAGCTAAAGTTATAGCTGTTTTTTTGTTCCGTACATTAATAGGTTGTTCAATAACTATGTGATATTCTAGTAATTCATCTTCAATCATCATAGCTTTAATAGTTTCTGCTATCTGTGCTGTACGTTCCCAAGCAGAACCTTTACCGCCTTTGACAACTCCGACTACATATTTTCCATTTTTCTTATAAGCGTAACCTGTTGCGGTTGTGCTAAAATCAATACTTAAATAATTCATATCCACTAGATAGGCAATGAATAAGTAGTAACCTTACTGAAAATAACTTTCGCAGTTAATAATCATTTCCAAACTCAATATCTAAAATATCTTCATGTATTTCATTTAGGAAAGTAATAAGTTTACCATGTTCATAAATGTCATGTGTTATATATTCACTTTTCATATGCCTATCCTTTCTATTTTTATTTAGGTCTTTTGCTGTCTCAACCTTACATATATTATTATACTACAAGAAAAAGGTATTCACTTTTATTTCATTATACGAC
>CYGL01000643.1_pt1 | contig 12272 bp, 17 predicted proteins | sample 485531 | NCBI WGS metagenome assembly CYGL01 (sample SAMEA3497897, study PRJEB9818) | human gut metagenome | reverse complement strand
GATAGTAGGGATAGCGGTCGGTGTTACCTTCCAGCTTCCGTAGACGGCGTTCCAACTCACGCTCCCTGCGGTCACGCTCTTCCTCAAGACGGTCACGCTCCGGCTCACGGTCTTTGTCGTGGTCACGGAGCATCATCATGCGGCGAAAATTAGTTTTGCCCATAATCTACACCTCCTCAAGAAATGGACGCGGGCGCACCGGCGTGAGAGCGGCAGAAGCAGCCAAGATACTTGAACGTGCCTGTGCCGGTGGCAGACGTTGCCACGCGGGTGGCGTAGCGGGTGCGGGTGTGAATGCTCTCAGCGGTTGCCTGAGCGCAGTTGCAGTCAATCAGGGGATATGCGGTAGTGCCTGCGCCGATGGTGATAACCACAGGGGCGTTGATAGTGGCTGTATCCGGCAAAGCCTGGGCAATGACCAGACAATACTTCTCTCCGTTCTGGTATGCGCCAGCGGGGATGTTGATGGTCAGCGTATCATTGGCAAACGTCACCGCATTCGAGATGACAAGGTGCGAGCACAGGCGGCAGCTTGTTTTGCAAGCCATAATGTTTTCCTCCTAATAAAATCAGGGGCAGAGGTGAACTCCCCCTGCCCCGATGGTTCACCCGGTGTTATCGGGGAGTGTGTGGGTTAGTAGCAGCCGCAGCAGTTCACGCCAGCGTTAGGGTTCGCCACCTGATAAGCGGGAATCGGGCGAGGATTCACGCGGTTCAGGATGGTGTCGGTCTGGGCGCTCATCGCAGTGGTCAGAAGCGCATTCTGCCGATCCTGAGAAGCGGCAAACTTCAGGCTCTGGTTCTCAGCGGTCAGAGTGGCAATCTTATCCTGCGTGAAGTAGTCCATCATGGCGCGGTAGTTGGCGTTGCAGTTGTCGATAACTGCACGGGCGTTGTCTGCGATAGCCTGTCGGGTGGCGCAGTCTTCCGTTGCGATGGTGTACTTCAGGTCGCCGATCAACTGCTTGTTCTCGCAGCAGCAAGATGCCAGCTGCGTGGCAAGTGCGGTCTGACCAGCCTGCCGTGCGTTGCCCTCCTGCATGATAGCAAGGTTGATGGCGTTGTCACCGTTGGACACACTGCGTTCCAGACCGTTCACCAGCTGTGCGTTCTGGTAGCCAAGCTGACAGATGGCACTATTCACGCTAGCAAAGCCGCCAGCAATAGCGGAATTGATGCCGTTCATCTGTGCCAGCTGGTCATAGCCCAGAGAGCAAATACCGCTCTGGATGCCAGCCAGAGAGCGGGAGGTGTCCTGCTGGTAGAAGCCCTCAGACAGAGCCGCACGAGTGTCTGCGCCGCCCTGACCGGTTGCACCAGTGCCGACCAGATAGGGGATGTAGCTGTTCATGCCGTTGTCCCCGCCGTTCCGACCGTAGCCGTTCGTACCCCAGCCGAAGATGATGGCGAGGATGATAACTGCCCACAGACCTTCATTGCCGAAGAATCCGCCGTTGTTATTGCCACCGTCCTGCCCAGCCAGATAACCAGTTGCAAAATCGTCCATAACAAAACTCCTTTCAGTTTTGCGTTATGCCATCCCACCGCCGTGTGCGATGGGCGAAGCCAAACAAAAGCGGTTTTTGTCAAGTCCGCAAAACTGAGAAGCGTTTCGCTTAGAGGGATGCTTATTTTAGGATTGTTAAGTCAGCTTGGAGGATTGTCTTTTTCATCTTTTGGGTCATCCCAATTTTTGCTGGCAGCACCGAAAATCAAGCCAAGTATTAAAGGAATCCATATTTTGTCATTGCCACACAGATTGTTGATGTCAAAATCTTTTTCGGAATGGCTGTTTTCAAAATCATCCATTGTAAAGTCTCCTCACTTCGGAAGCGTCAAATTCAGGACGCTTGCCAGTTGGTTCAGGTCGATGCCGCGCTCTTTAGCGAGGTTCTGCGCCATCGTCCGAAGCTGTGCTTCGTTTTTTCCCTGAATCAGGTTCAGTCCCTGCATGATGGGCGCGCTTTGTCCACCCAACTGTTGGATGAGCCCCATCGGGTTTTGCCCGGCACGAGCCAGATTTGCAAGCTGCATGATAGGGCTGTGAGTAATCATATCAAACGGAGAGGACATCGTTATTCTCCTTTCTTCGCTGTGGCAGCGGGCTTAGAAAAGCTTTTCTGCCACTTTTCCAGTTCATCCAGCCGATGCACGAGGGCATTGTACTCTTCTACAGGCACATACTGCTGTGTCGGTGCAGCGGTCTGCTGTGCTTGTTGTGCTTGCATCTGCCGCCATGCTTCCGGGCTGTAAAACTCCTGCACGTAGGATTCACAGGTATCCGGGTTGAGCCGCTTACAGTAGATGATCCCGCTGCGCAAGTCCGGGCAGTAGGTTGGTCTGCCGTACAGGTCAGACGGTATTGCTAAAAATTCCTCCCTGCTGGAAACAGGTCTGCCGAGCAGCCAACCACCGTCCTGTGCCGACTGCTGAACAGGCTGCTGCCCATTCATCGGCTGCGGACGTTGCGGCTGTGCCTGCTGCATCTGCGTGTTGGGCAGGGGAGTGGTAAGACCAACTGTGCCCATGCCCCCGTAAGGATTAACAGGTTGCTGCGGAACGTAAGGCGCTCCGGGTGTCGGATAATAGTTCATAAAACATCCCTCCTTATGCGTCCAGTGTACTGCATCGGCAGAAAACGAGAGACAACGAACGCACAACGAAGGACAAAAAAAGAAAAGCGCTCACGCGGAAAAATCCGCATGAGCGCTTAACTGTTAAGGGCTTCACTTTGGAAGCAAGACTAAAATATCACGTTTCGGATTGGCAAGGCAAGCCTTTCGACGAAACTAGTGCGAATAAGACAAAAAATCAAGAGCGGAACCGCCCACAGGCAATGCCGCTCTCTACAAAGGCCGTAGCCTTTCAATCAGGGTCTCCCAAGTGCATAGGGATATAAAACGAAATAAACCGCTTCCAACTGTGGCAGTGTCTAGGCCAGAACCGCACGATGTACCAGTCTCCAAACAGATGGAAAGTGGTATAATATTTTGCAATTCTTGCAAGCCGTTCTTCTTTTGTGTTGCACATAAGCGTCACCATATAAAAGCGTCTCCCGCATGGTACGCACTGTTAGTAGGCGGGCGGGAGACTGGCCAGCTGAGCCAAAACACGATGGCTGATAAACAGCAACCGAATACAGCGAAGTGACCGATAAACGGCAACTTCCTGCATGATTATTATACCACAATCCGTGCAAAAAGAAAAGCGGCAGACCCGAAAGCCTGCCGCTTTAATGCGTTTCGTTAGAAATCGCATCCAATTAAAATTATGGTATCACATATCCAGCATTTTATCAATGATTTTTAGCCTATTGCCAATTGATGTGCGACAATAAGGCACGCGCGCTGCAATATCAACTTGGCATAGCTGGTCAACGTACCGCAACCGGGCGATTTTCCGGTCATACCTCCCAAGCGGTGCACGTTTTATCACAGCTTTTATCTGTTCTGCGTCAAGCCCTTGCAACGCTGGCGGGAAAACCACACGAGCCGCCGCCACAGGCAGCACCGAGCCAGAAGGGCTGCGGCAGCTGTCCCGCGTTGCGCACCATTACGGTGACGTTACCGAGATGGTATGTTTTCGTGAGGTCACGAAAACATCCACAGACCATTTTCGTGATGTGACGAAATTGTTCTCGTGCGGCGTACATCTCGGTGACGCCACCGGGATGGTCGTATGTAGTGCTTGCCATGATATCCTCCTTACTGCTTTTGCAGCGCCGCCCTTGCGCGGTCAAAGAAAAACTGGATCACCTTGCTCATGGTCTCTTCCGTGATTGCCCACGAGACCAGCCTGCCACACTTGCTGTTGTCCAGATAGTGGCGCAGCATCTTGACGCACCAGGCTTTGCGTTCTGCGCCGCGCTTGGTGCCCTGAATCTCCCGCTCTGCCTGGTCGATCAGGTTGAGCACCAGCGTCTTGACCGCTGCGCCGTAGCCAAGACGGATGCAGCCCAGGGCGTAGAAGATAAAGCCGCCCAGCATAAGGGCTAACGCGGCCCATGCGGGGATAACGCTCACGATGTTAGTTACCATTGCTTCCATGATTAGTTGCTCCTTTCATAAGATATCCTTCGATTTCGTCCATGCTTTTTTGCATGGCGGGCACGTTGTCACCGGTAAGCTGCCCTTTAAGCAAAGCGTATGTACCCTGAAGATTTAAACGGCTTAACTCGTCGATTTTTTCAAAGCGCTGCAGATCGCGTGCAAGCGCATCCTGCACGCGAAGAAAACCATCTTTGAGCATGTCGACTTCTTTACGCAACTTTAAGATTTCGTCGTCCTGCTTTTTGTCCGGTGCCTGCGCAAGTCCCTTGTACTTTTTGTAGAGGTCAAAAGCCTTGTCCAACGACGCCAGAACGCCAAAGATGATGACGACGGGAGCCCACCATGCCTCAAACTCGGAGAGAACCTCCATTTATACCTCCCGGAGCCGGTCAAGCCCTTTTTTCGTGATGATTTTTGTGTAGCTCTTGTAAGCGTGCGACAAGTCTACATTGCCGCTCACGCCCGGCACGCTGGCTGTGCTGGTGTACTGCCACATTCCAAAAGAAAAGTCCGTTTTGGGCTTGTCCTCCGGCTTGGTCTTGCTCTTGTCACTGGGATATCTTGCAAGCCATACGTCATACTTGCGCAGCGCAGCGCCGCCCATGTACAACTCCGTCTGCGCAAAATTCAGCCCAACGTACAGCAGGGCGTAAAAGCCCCAACGCTCCACCGTAGCAAGCGCATAGGCGGAAAGGTCGGTCAGCGCTTGTGTAGACAGTCTTTTGTATTTTGTTGTCCTCCACGTCCACGCTGATAGGCAACTACAAAGGTTCTTGCCGGTCGAGGGTCGGTTTTGAGTAGGGTGAGCTCTGCGTCTGCCATGTCCTTGTCGGTGGCGTAGGTGTAGTAGTACACGCCAACCGGCAAGCCAACGCGCTTGCACTCGGCATAGTTGCGCTCAAAGGTCGGGTCAATATATAACCCATCCTTGCGCTTGCTCAGCTTGCGGTTGGTGGACACGGCTTTAAGCATCACACCGGAGACAAGGCCGCTTGCCTTGACCTTGTCCCAGTTAATGCTGCCCTGCCAGCGGGAAACGTCCATGATAGGGAACATGATATCAGTCCTTTCTATTTTGTGGGGGTTAGTTTGTTAAAGCCCCATTTAGTTAATATCCGCTTACCAGATCAGTCCCAATGAATTGAATTTCCTTAAAAATTGACGGATGGTTGTGCATATACCAGCTTATATATGACACATAATCTCTTGCAAGTCGCCAATACCCGTAAGCTGACAGATGCCCGGTATTGTACGCATCTTCATCATTTGTATGTCCGTAAGCTGCCATATCCAAACAAACCACATTTTCGTCGTTCAAATTCGCTACAAATCACGTATTCCTTGGCTTATGCTTGCAAACTGGCTTGCAGGGTAATATTTTGCGGGGATAATGGTTGCAATAAAAATTTTAATATTGTTGTTTTCGGCTTTTCAATTTTTGTGACAATGTTAGACAGCGCCGTGTTACTTTCTTCTGTCCACGAGCTTCCAGTGCTGTAATAGTCATTGGCTCCTAGCTGTATAATCGCCATTTTGTAACCGCTCAAATTGCTATTTTTATATGTATTCCACCAACCGGCAGTCGTTTTTCCGGCATGTCCCAAATTTTTTACCGAAATCCCCGTCATGTTTGCGAAATATTTCGGATAATTCATGGAATCATATAATTTGCTTGAATTAAGCCCGTCCACATTAAAAATGCCCTGAGTAAGAGAATCGCCGACGCAAATACAGGTATCAAATGCACACACATCAAGACCATCATAATCACAAGGATTTTCATAAATTCTGTCATGAATTAGTCGAGAGCATAGTTCCGGGACATAAACCGTTTTTACTCCATATTCAGATGGGTGAACATTTTGTTCTCCTTGAAAAACTTTTGCAATATAATCACTGCTACCAGTTGTATCGGGAAATGCAAAATTATATCCTGTTATAAGACTAAAATGATTGTAAATGTCATTATAAACAACAACCTCTGAAATTGCATTGATGTATTTTTCGAAGTTATTTAGTTTATATCCGCCTCCCTTAATAGGTGTAATAAAGATCACAGGCGTTTCTGGATGATTAGTGTTGAGATAATCACAAACATTTTTAACCTCAGATTTTACAGTATCCAATGTAGCGTTTGAAGCACAATCATTAACACCCGCTGAGATAACAATAATATCATTCTCATCAAAGTTCGAAAGTTGTGAAATAATGCTATTTGTAGAACCTGTGTACGATGCTCCTGCCACGGCATAGTTGCTATGAGACTTGATTCCTATTTTTTTACACAAAACTGTAGGATAATCGCTACCGTCTGACACTCCTGCACCTGCTGTGATACTATCTCCATAAAATACTGGGTTTTTTATATTATCGAATGTGGATTTAATAATATCACTGTATACACATATATTTGATGTAGAATTTATTTTGTTCCACTCACTCCAAGAGTTTGTATTAAATCTTGTCCATAATCCACTATTGCTTATAGCAATCTGAGTTTGTCCACTGCTATCAGGATTTATATATCCATTTATTGTAATAATTGATAGAAATTCATTTAAAGGAGCAGGTGATTTTTTTGGGTGGTTGCCGTAAAAATACCATATTTTGCAATTGTTTGGTAGTGTATCACAATTATCGTAAGGCGCTGTTGGAGGTGTTGTGAAATATTTATGTTTTTCGCCATCTCCTACTATAGTCCACTCTGACCATACCGCCTTGAAGCGATATACTCGTATAAAAGTGATTCCGCTTTCGTAAACCGCAATTTGTAAGCCGCCAGTTCTTTCGTTAATGTATCCATTGACGGCAATAATGTTTATAAAACCACCTTCGCTTATATTTTTCGGAAGGTTTTTGGGATAATTTCCTAGTCTGTATAACCATATTTTGCAATTGTTTGGTAGTGTATCACAATTATCATAAGGCGCTGTTGGAGGTGTTGTGAAATATTTTAAGTATCCTAAATCTTCCTTCAGCTGACCAACCGCTTCGCCCACCTTTGCCGCATCCGCAGCCTTGCCGGAGACGGAGAGGGTGGGGTCGATGGTGTTTTTGAGCTCCTCTACTGCCTGAATCGCCTGCGTCCAGTCCGCATTAGTGACCTGCGTAATGTAGAAAAAGCTCTGGATCTCCGCAGTGCTGTCGTAGCGGTCGTTTTTGCAGTCGCACTCTATAGGCCAACTCTTGAGCATATAGCCTTTTCCGGTCGTTACGCACAGCACAATGCTCACATGGCCCGGCACCTGCAGCGCCTGACGCGCGATCTCGCAGGTGACAACGTTGCCGGACACGGCACAAGCCGCCCGCTTGCCGGCACCGTCGTTGATGGTGTCGTACCAGCCCTGATTCTGGGGGCCGAAGCCGCGGTACATGATGCTGTAAGTTGCCCCTTCAGGCGCAGTATACGCCTTGCCGTTTTCGTACAGTGTCGCTTGGAAAAAGCGGCTCTGGCTGTCGTTCTCCACCGCGCTGATGTGCTGCGGCAGGCCGGGATTATCAAAATCAATCCTGATTTTCTGCATTTGCTTCCTCGCTTTCCTCCGGCGGCGGGCTAAAAATCAAATTCTGCCCGTTCCAGATATAGTCATTGCCGCCGTTGCTGTTGGCTGGGAAATCCTCAAAAAGCAGCTGATCCGGCGGCAGCGTTTTTGGGATGACGCTTTTCAGCGTCCAGCCACCGTTTTTGATACGCCCATCCGGGCACACGGTGCACTGGTATAAGTAACCATCTTTTTTCACAATAGTCACCTCCTTACAAAAAACCAAAAAGCTCTTGCGGTACGCATACAGCGTTGTTAGTTGCCCATCCATCAGAGCCGGGACTTTGCAAGCTAAAACTGCCGGTGTAACTCACGCCAGCGATAATCGGCAAAGACACGATCGTATATTTTGATTCACGTTCCTTCCCGGGTCCAAAAACAATACGATCCTGATAAACCGTTATGTTTCGAAAATGCGGGGTGTTCCACGCATACATAAGCGTGTACTTTTTTCCGTTTATAGGTATAATACTGGATACTCTGCCTCCGCTGCCGCCGCCGGCAAACCACGTTGCGCCCTTTGTGCTTTCGTAGGTGATCAGGATAGCGGAATAACCGGTAAGGTCCACATAATACGTCTGTTCCTCAAAGCTTTCGAGCGGTTCGCCAGTTTCCTCGTTTTGCCAGCTGTGGATAACCAGTTTGTTTTTGACACCGTTAAATTCGAGCCCATCTTCGTTGATCGTGTAATTAAAGCTTCCGGGCCCGAACTGGATGCCGCCATCGTCCGTTTCGCCAATGTAGTCTGTGGCCACACGGCTTGCGTCAACAGCGCGGTCGTTTGTGGTGCTCATGCGGTTGCGGTCCTTCACGGTAGTTCTTGCAAGCTTTTCGCTTGCCTTGCCCACATAGATTGAGACATACCGGTCGTGCACCACGTCATAATCCGTTTTTGTCACTCTCGCCAGAACATTCACGCCAAGGCGCAGGTAACGCACCTCTACCGTATCGCCGCGCAGAATGATCTTGTTTTTCTGGTCTTTGTACTCTACGGTTTTTTCCAGCTGCACATAGCTTACGGTCAGACTTGGCTCTATCTTTCCAATCTGGTTTTTGGACAAAAATTCCGTGGTAGCCTTCCGCATACTGGCATCCGAAGGTGCTTTCTGGAAGTAGCTGCTCAAGTCAAGCGGGTAAATTTTTTTGTATCCCTCGATCTCAGACGCCTTTATGGGGTCCAGCGCGTAAAACTTGCCCTTCTGCGCGTTTGCCCAGTACGGATAGACGTGGGTGTATACGTTGTCGATGTTTTTTTCCTGCGTGACGTCCACCAGATTCAGACCGTATGCAATGACTGCGCCCCGGTTTACCTCTTCTTTAAGCCGCAGCGTGCACTTTAAGCCGTCAAACTCCCAGTAGCCAAGGTAAGTGTCTGCAATGCTGCTGCCGTTGTTGGAGAGCATCGCAGCGCGCAAAGTTATGGGTTTTGTAACGGAAAACGCGGTTTCGTTGTCATATCCCGCCGAAATCTCAAACTTGCAGTCGCCCACAATGTTTTCGTTCAGCTTCTGGATCGTTTCTTTAAGCGTTTTTGCCGAAAACGGTTTCACGATGCAGTTGCCGAGATCATACGAGATATGGTGTGCGGACACCTGAAACCGTCCATTCATCGGGCGGTTGATGCGATAGATGCGGAAAAGCTGCCGGTTTTCGTAGCTGGAAGGCCGTGCGCTGATGATACGCCGCTCCAAAAGCTTTTCTGCGTGAATGCCGGTTACTGGGTACTGCAAGGTCAGGTCATACGTTCCGTTTTCCTCGCAGCTGACAGTGCACTCCAGCGCATCCGAAAGTGTTCCAAAGCCGTAGTTTTCCGCCGAAAGCACATTTTCATCGTGTAAAACAGGTTTCATAACGTCCACCACCTTGGCATGATCTTGACGGTCTGGATGCCGCCGCTCCACTGGATAAGGTTTTCACCCGCTGCCAGTTCCGGCCAAATGCCGCCGGTGACCGGGTTTGCATTGGTGCCGTCCTCCAGCCATGCGTTCCGCGTTTCTGCATCGCAGTACACGGTTTTATCGGTGGGCGGCTTCATACCGAATGCTTTTCCGTTTATCAGCAGCTCGCCCTCTTGTCCGTTTCCGGTCACCTCAAAATAAGGCAGTGCCACCTGATCCAGCGGGTTTAGCAGCACCTGACCGTTTGTCATCTCCTGCAGCTCCTGCCCGGAGCGTAGAAAGTGCCGCGGATCACAGTCAAACTCCACCGTAAACCGGCCGTACTTGTCCAGAATATTGCTGGTATCGCCCATCTTTGCAATGCCGCGATAAAAATACTCCGGGTCGTATCCGTCCGATAGGGGATACGAACCCGGCGTACCGCAAAGCCACGCCTTGATACTGCGCAGCTGCTCTGGGGTAGGGTTTCTGCCGTGGAAATACAGCTGATACGACACCGTGATATTTTCGTACTGCCCCTGATCCGCGTGCAGCTTGCCGTTCCGGCCTGCAACCTCGTACTCCTCATACTTGCGGTTCGGGGTCGGGATGCTGGGTTTGTGTTCGATATGGCAGCAGTACTCGGTGCTGCTGTGCCCGTTAAAATACAGGTACTTCTCCACTGGCCGCCGCCTCCTCGTTGATCATCTGTGTAAGTCGTGTAATGGTGTATTGGGCAAAGCGCTCCTCGTCCATGCCCTCAGAGGGGTACACATTGACGTTGATGCCGCCCATGCTCACCGTGCGGGAGTTGGTAGCCACCTGCGCAAAGCCGTTTGCACTGCCTACATCGTACTGCAATTGTATTTTCAGCTTTCCGCCAAGGTCTGCGGCAGCCTCCTGTAGCAGGTAAGCGTTGTCGCGGATGCCGTCCGCCATGCCTTGGATCATATCCGGCATCCACTTCTCGTACTCCCGCAAGGGCCCTTCGTCTGGGCGCGAAAAATGCAAAAATTCCTTTATAATGCCGCCGATCCATGAAACAGTCTTAGCGATAATACCACCTCCGCTCAGAATGCCCTTTGCAAGGCCGGTCACAAGGTCTGCGCCCCAGCTTCCGGCTTCGGTGTTGATGGACGTGCCGAGCAATTTTCCCGCGATGCCAAATATTCCACCGGCAAGCCCGCCCGCCCAGCTGCCGGTCAGCTGAAAGCCCTGCGCAGCGCCGGTCAGGCCACTGATAAGCGTTCCCGGGACATCAATGTTATCCCAAAAGCTGTCGCTTGCACGGTAGCCCTTCGACAGGTCGCTGAACCACTGCCCCAGAGGGCTTTTTGTCAGGTTGCTTGCAACCTTTTCCAACCCGCCCAGCTTAGAATCCAGATCCAGCACAAACTTGGAGAAACCACCCAGAGCGCCCTCGGTGTATTTGATGCTGGTGTTCAGGTCGGTAACCTTTTCGTTGACGTCCGTTACAATGCCGTTGGTGTAAGTGGTGGTGCGTTCTACAGTCTGTTCCTGACCTTCCACGATACGTTTATAGCAGTCTGTAACTACCTTTGTGGCAGAAACAACGGTATCCTCCAGCTCGCCGGTCTCAGCGTTAAGCACTTTTTTGGTTTCGGTAGAGGTCTGGGCAGTCCGGCTGACGTAGCCAATAGCTTCGTCTATCTCTGCCTGCGCCGCCGTCAGAGTCTCCGCACGGGTATGGACGGACTTTTTAGCAACTTCATCTGCGACGGAGCTTGTCACCTTTTCAGAGGTCACAACGCCGTTCGTCAGGGTCTGCACCCGCTTGAACTGCGTTTCAACGCCGTTCACCATCTCCGTCCAACTGTCCGTTATGGTCTGGACAGTCTCGGTCGTGGTGCCTTTCAGCTTTTTGGTCGTGCCATCATAGACGTTATAGGTGTTATCTGCCGTTTCCACCGTGCGGCTGATCGCGCCCACGATGTTTTCCGTGCCTTGCAAAAGCTGCTTGGAGGTGTTTGTAACAGATTTCGCCAGCTTTTTGGTATCCTGAGCAGTCTTTGCGGTAGAGCCTTTCCCGCTAGAGCTTCCGCCACCACTGTTAGTAGATGGTTCAATTGTTACAACAGGTTTTTGCTTTTTATCTAAGCCATATTGCTTTGCAAGCTTTTCTCCGTACTTTTTCCAGTAGTTTTCATCTTTGGTTCCGGCGTTTTTGTTTTGAATGTCGTTGTTAAAAGCATTCCAGTACACGGCATCCCAATCGCCGCTAAACAAAGTTATTTTTCCAGTCTTAAGTGCATTCGAAACTGCACCGAGACCTACAAACGCACTTTTGGCACGCTCAACAACATCAGTAAGCCCACTTATTTTTCCAATAAGTCCAGTCCATCCATCGGTTTCGTACGCTTCCGCTGCGGCAACGGTGAGGTCATTCATTTCCCCGATCACAACTTTTATCCCGTCTGTCAGTTCGCCCGTCATAAGCCCGGCAAGCTGCGTGGCGTTGTCTTTTAACGTTGCTCCATTGACCGTTCAGCGTCTCGCTTTGGGTGCTCATGGAGTTAAAATAGCGTCCACCCTCGTCAGCCGCCGAAATAAGTGCATTGGACAGTAAGTCATAAGTGACCGTCATCTTTTGCACTTCTTCGGCAGTTTTTCCGGTGTAGTCCGCAAGAATGCCGTAAACGTCTATACCTGCATAGGCAAACTGCTTGATATCCGCGCTGGTCGCCTTGCCTGCATTCTGGATCTGCTGCAAGGTTTTGTCGCCACTGCGGCTCAATTCGTTCATTGCCGCCCGCCGGTACGGCAGAAACTAGCATCACCTAAAC